>Ga0193741_1000035_pt1 | contig 33971 bp, 49 predicted proteins | sample L2s2metaG_FD_143059 | JGI IMG/M metagenome (GOLD analysis project Ga0193741, IMG submission 143059) | Soil microbial communities from a riparian zone of the East river system, Colorado, United States - L2s2 | ecosystem: Environmental > Terrestrial > Soil > Riparian zone | place: USA: East River...
CCGCGTTCAATGCCGATAGCCGCCAAGCTGTCATTCCGCGCTTTTTGAACCAAGAGGACAAAAGTCATTGGCTTTAGGCTTTGTCTAGGATGTGTCATGTAACCCCCCCCCTTATCATTTTAAGAATGGAATTACATAACAGGCATATCATCACCCACGACAGGACACTAGTATAAATGCAACAACCACCTAATAAACGGGGCCGTCTAATATACGACGACGCAACATTAACTAATAGACGATGCAATATCAACTAATATACGGGGAGATCATACCATGCAACAACATCCCATTACAAACGCTGTTACACAATATACAGTAAATATAGCGATACTTTTTGAAGAAAACAATCCTATCTTTTTAAAAGGAGGATTGAAATGACAAGAAAGCTTCATAATCCGAAAGCATATACCCCCTCTGTTTACATACCATGCTGGTTAATTCAAGTTGCATCAAGTGTGTTATCTCACCAAGCAAAGCTTCTTTATGGCCGTTTATCCATGTGGTCAAATGAAAATGGCAAAGTGTTTCGAAGCGTTTTTCAATTATCAATAGAGCTAGGTTGCAGCAAAAGCACTATCGACAGAACCATCAAGGAACTAAAAGACGCTAACTTAATAGGCACATTTCATCCATTTAAGGGTGGTATAAACCATTTTGAATTTTACGATCATCCTTGGATGCATGAACCAATAAAAGAACAATTATCATACAAATCAAATCATATTGAGGCGCCATCAGATGTGACGTTACCTACCGTCATAAATGACGTTACCCCCACGTCAGAAGTGACGCACATAAATATAAATAAAATAAAAACAAATAATAACAATAATAATATAAGGGCACTTGATAAAAATTTGGATGAAGAAAGCCTTAATTTAGTAGCCAGAGAAAACGAAAATAATGAAAATATTTTAAAGTATGGTCAAGACAATAATCAGACCTTACCTAATTCAAAGGCAAAGAAAGATCTTGATGGGATTGACTCCACCACTAAGTCTGATTATCACAATAATCAAACCAAAAAATGTACAATTAAATCAAAAATACATCAATATGATTTAAATAATATGCTAGAATTCAATCCTTTTCAAATTCCAACCGAAATGCTCCAGGATTACATAACCAACAGAAATAAAAAGAGGGTGCCAATTACCTTCACTTCATGGAACAAAATTAATAAAGAACTTTCAAAATGCAAAGAACGCGACATTGATCCTCATGAGGCATTTGAAACCATGGTAGCTAGCGGCTGGCAATCCATGAAGGTTGAATGGCTTACTCCACACTCTCATAAAAAATCCAATTCGACTGACGCATTTAATGCGTTTATGCAAAATGATAAAAACAAAGGAGATACGTATGACCAGTACGGTAACGTATATGACCCATTCCGTTGATCGGAATTTAATCAAACGACTTTTTTCTCAATTTGCAAATAAATACGGGAAACTTTGGACTATGCGATTAGGTGACAATGGGGATTGGGAAGGTTGCGCAGAAGACTGGCTTGAAGAACTAAGTTCATTTACATTCGAGCAAGTGAGAGAAGCCAAAAATAAAGCTCTTTCCATGTACCGTGATTATCCCCCAACACAAGGTCAACTTGTTGATTTATGCCTGAAAGAATCTGGTATTCCTGATGCAACTAAAGTACTTAACATGTTAGTAGCAAAAGATTTCAGTCACCCGATAGTCAAGCTTGTATATGACAAAATCGGCTCTTGGAAGCTAACTAACGGCACAGAGAAAGAGATATCACAGAAGGTATCTCAATCGTATAGCCAGGCAATGGCAGTGTTCAAATCAAACCCTAAAGAGCAATGGGCACAACTTGGAGAATACAAAGAGTTACAGACAAAGGCATTACCTATACCTGACAAGATACCTACCAATGCAGAGTGTAAAAGCTTTAAAGAGCGTATGGATGAATATTATCAAATCATGGAAGAGGGTAAAGCAAAATTAAACGGGATGGAAATACCTGAATTTGATAAAAAGAAAATCAGTAAGGGTGGGGAGAAATATGATGAATATTGCAAATATCTCCTTTCAGTCCCTGACCACATGGTTTTAGGATTACCTCATGCTTACGCATATGACCGTCAGAGATTGTTAAATGCAAAGGATACAGCGAGCCACCTAAGGCAAGCAGGATATGTGCCCTCTGAGCAACGAGATGCCCAAAATAGACCAGATAAGGGAAGACCCACAAAAATTTATAAAGCATGGACCAATGACTAAAGATGAATGCAAAAAAATACTCAGCAAGATAGGATTCAAGTTAGGAGTATCGCCAAACCTAATAAGATTTCGTCTATTAAGCGATAATGACAAGGTTGATATGTTGAATGGGTTAATACCTATCGTTGAACTGGAAGCAAATACGAAGGTTTGGCGTGATAATGGTATGCCAGATTATGCACACGGAAAACTTGAAACTTATGAGCATGAGAAAAATAGGACAAAGTTTGAGGAATCATTGCTGGATCCCATCAATGAATCCACTGGATACAGGAAGCCATTCGTGGATTACAGGATTGTTGATTGAGGTAATGATGAGCTCGTTTGAAGAAGAGTTAAGCATGGTGATTGAAGACATATTGACTCAACTGTATTTGAGGGAAGAATTATGTGAAGAGTTTGGTACCGAGCGAGAGCCAGGAACAGAAAGCGCTTGTGAAGTGGTTAAGTTACCACCCAATTGTTCGTGATTACTTTTGTAAAAATGACAATGAAGGCAAGAGAACGGCTATACAGGGATTTAATTTAAAGCTTGCAGGGCTTAGACCAGGAGTGAGTGACTTGTTTATTTATTACCCTACGAAAACTTCTCATGGTTTATGGCTCGAAATGAAAAGAAATAAAAAATATACGCTATCTGAGCGCTCACAGCCAAGTTGGATTGCGCAAGATATATTTCACGAGCAAGTTAAACGTGTTGGATATTGTGCTGAATTTTGTTTCGGGTGGGAGCACGGTAAAGAAATTGTTGAGAATTATCTGCTAGAAACTTAAGGGAGTATGCATGCCTAGATTTAGTCAGTCATCATTTACGAAGTTAACTACATGTCACCACGATTTACAGGTACTTTTCCACGAAGTTGTAAAAACTTTCGATTGCAAGGTGCTTGAAGGATATCGAAACAAGGATGACCAGGATATGGCGGTTGCATTGGGTAACTCAAAGATTCATTGGCCACAGGGAAAGCACAATCATCATCCGTCAATGGCTGTAGATGTTGCTCCATTTCCTATTAACTGGCGCAAACCCAATACCTTTTACTGGTTTGCAGGCTATGTCATGGGCATTGCACAGAAACTCAAAGAGGAGGGCAAGATGACTCACTCTGTACGCTTTGGTGGAGATTGGGATAATGACAATATTGAAGACAATGGCTTCAAAGATTTATGCCACTTTGAGCTTGTCTGAAGTTAGGTATATTTTCGCCGATAATCGTCGATTTTAACTACAAAACGATGTAAGATGGATTTATCTCACTAAAGGATTAGTGCATGACTCAAAATTCTAAACTTGGACCTCCTGGCGAAATAAAAGACGTCGGAAGACCAGCCAAGTTCACCCCTGAAAGGCGTTCAGCAATTGTTGACGCAATATCACATCGTATACCCTATGAATATGCAGCTGAAGCCAATGGCATTTGTGAGGAAACCTTATATGACTGGTTACGTACTGCAAAAAAACACAGGACTGAGGGAATAACATCTGATTATACTCAATTTTCTGAGGACATAAAAAGAGCAGAAATGACAAGAATGCGCGAACATAGCGATATGATTGCTGCAAAACCTGAGAGATGGCAAGCAGATGCGTGGCTCTTGGAGCGCAGATGGTATAAGCATTATGGTCCTAATGCACAGCTAAATGAGCTTAATCATAAACTTTCAAGACTAGTCGATGGAGATCCCAATGAAGGCAAAAGAAATGAACAAGATGGCAAAGAAGGCTGAAAAGGACATGCACAAAAAGCATGAGAAACATTTGCATGAAAAACCTAAGAAAATGAAGATGCCAAAGAGTAAAGATAATAAATACTAAGGAGCAATCATGAGCGCTAAATATGTATCTGAAAAGCCTACACGCGGGCTAAATGACCCAGCACCTGAAGTCGTTCGTGGTAAACGAGTTACTCAAGAGGCTTTCGCCAAGAGTGGTGCGTGTCGTAATCTTGAGCCTCAAAGCATGGCAAACTACGGCAAACTAAATTATGTTGAATCTATCCCTGATTATCTGACTAAACAGAAAGACGGAGATTAATCATGCCGTTAATCAAGAATGCTAAGCCTGGTAGCAAAGGCTTCAAGCAGAATATTGAAACTGAAATTAAGATTGGTAAAAAACCTCCTAAGCAGGCCGTGGCCATCGCGTACGCTGAATCTAGACAAGGAAAGAAAAAGAAAAAATAGGCTGATTATGGATATACTGCTTGCTTTTGGAGTGTTAAATGCCAAAAGGTGTATATGAAAGAACTAAGCCTGCACATAACAAAGGTGTAAAGCTAGAAAGGATTAAGAAGAAGATTGAATTATTTAATTTAGGATTACCTATTGAATGCAAGAACCATGGGAAGCATATAAATTGGAGGCTTCATTCTTATAATAATGTTCAATGCAGATTGTGCGGTGCTGATTGGCAAAGAACAATGAAGAAAAGAGATCCATTAAAGTTTGTATTAAAAGATGCTAGACAGCATGCAAAAGTACGTAGCAGAGAATTTAATTTAACAGTGGATGATTTAAAAGAAATTTTGAATTATCAGAATAACCAATGTGTATTTACAGGTTTAGAGTTTAGTGATCAAAATATTATATCCCTAGACAGAATAGATTCTGACAAAGGTTATAACAAAGACAATGTTCAGCTTGTTACTGTAAGAGCAAATAAGATGAAGTCTGATATGACAGACGAAGAATTTATATATTATTGTGAGTTAATAGCTTCTCACAAAAAGAAATAGGGATATCCATGGCTGTAATACAGAACAAGTGGGTTGAGAAAGAAAAGAAGAAGAAGGTGCATGAAACAGCTGCTGCCTATGACTCTAATCCCATTGATAACTGGCTGCCTATTAACCCTGGAAAGGCTACCAAGCGCCATACACACGCATCACGTGCAACCATGGTTCGAACTCTTAGAGGGGTCCGTAAATAGTGCAATGCAAGTCTTGTGGATACCCTGACTCACGCGTTGTCGAAACCACCAGGGATGATAGGTCTAACCAAATATACAGACGCCGTGAATGCGTAAAGTGCGGTGCTAGATATACGACACAGGAACACTTAAGAGATAATTACAAGAACGCGCCTTATAAAACTTCACCTCCTAAGCAGGTGCTTGAGAAATGATGAGTGCATCTGCTATTGCAAGGCGCATTGAAGACATTGAAGAAATGCGTAAGAAGGGCTATGAGCGTCAAATAACAATTAATGGTACAGGGATGGTTATCCATGAAACCGCACAAGACAAAATCTATAACCCCACTGCAACTGGTAATCTTTTTCATCTCGATAACAGCTTTGTTCGGGTCATTATGGGTCCTTATGGAAGCGGAAAATCTACACTGGCAATCTCAGAAATTGTTCAGCGTGCTTGTGGCATACCAAGATGGCATAACGGTAGACGCCGAAGTAGATGGGGAATAGTAAGAAATACAAGTGGCGAGCTTTCATCAACAACCCTTGCAACCTGGCTTGCATGGTTTGGTGAGCTTGGCGATATTCGTAAGCGTCAAAAGCCAATTATGACTTATGAGCATGCGTTTAATGATGGGCATGGGATAGTAGAGCTTGAACTCTTATTTATTGCTCTAGACCGACCTGAGGACGTTAGAAAGATTAAGTCATTAGAACTTACTGGGTGCTACATCAATGAGCTCTCAGAGGTTCCAAAGGCCGCTTTAGCTCATATGAAAGGACGGGTAAATCGATATCCTTCGAAGGCCTTTTGTCATGAGCCTTATTGGTCTGGGATTATTGCTGATACGAATCCTCCTGAAGATGACCACTGGATATACAAAGACTTTGAAGAGAACAAGTTTGAGCATCATAAGTTATTTAAGCAACCACCAGGGCTTATAAAGAATGAAGATAATAAGTGGGTGCGAAACCCTAGTGCGGATAATGCTTCTCACCTGCCTGACAATTACTACGAGATGCTGGCAGAAGGACAGTCTCAAGAATTTATTAAGGTATTTTGTCTTGGCGAGTATGGTTCTGTTGGGTTTGGCAAGCGGGTGTATCCTGAGTTTAATCCTGATTTTCATGCAGTTGAAACATTACCTGCTATCCAAGGTGAAAATCTCATCCTTGGCTGGGATTTTGGGCTTACTCCTGCTTGCGTTGTTATGCAATTATCAGTACGTGGTCAGCTTTTAATACTTAAAGAATATGTTGGAGATGGCATGGGAATCAGAACCTTTGCTGACTCAATTGTTATCCCATGCCTTTCCAAAGACTTTCCGTATTGCAAGGTTGGCATGTCTATTGGAGACCCGGCAGGAAATGCCAGGAACGAAATCGTAGAAGAGATGTCTTGCATCGGGGAGCTTAACTCATTAAATATCCAGACGATAGGGGCTCGTACTAATGATATCGATCCAAGATTAGGATCGGTTCGCTACTTCTTGAATAAGATGGTTGATGGCAAGCCAGGTCTTGTGCTTGATAGACGTAATTGTCCAACATTGTTTAAGGGCTTTGTGAAAGATTATGTTTATGCAAGAGTAGCTGTATCAGGTGAGGAGCGTTACAAGGATAAGCCTAATAAGAATATGGCCTCACACCCCATGGATGCACTTGGTTATGGGTGCTTGGAGCTTGCAAGCGACAGAATTACGCAGGATAAGATGCAAGGTCAAGAAAGAGTCAATATGTTTAATCCGGTTTTCAGGTGGCAATGATGAAAGATACTGAATCCCTATTGACTCAACATAAGGTTATTCTTGAATCTAGATTAACGAGGGTTGAAACGCAGTATCTTAATATATCAGATGACATTAAAGACATTAAAAAGACTTTACACTGGCTAACTGGAATAGTGTTTAGTATTAACACAGCGGTACTGGGTGTTGTTACAAAAGGGTTTGGAATATTTTAAGAATAAGGATAATTGCTTTGAGTAACGCAAGATGCACCTATTGTAATAAATTTTACAATAAGACTAAAGAACAAAAAAGATGTAAAGAATGTGAATGGCAATTCCATGCAGTCTTTGAAGAAATGCACAGAAGAAATGTATTGCCAGGTAAAAGATTCAACAATGGAGTTTAAATTAACAGGAGAAGTCAGTGTCTATACAATCAGCAATAAATCTAAACCTTAACTTTGCAGGTGAGGCTAATAACATCGTGCCTCGCATAGGACGTCTTTATTGTCCATCAAATACCTTGGCTCAAGTTGCAGCCGCAGGCTTTCTTGATAACTATTTGCATACATCAAGTACCAGTCTTTTGGATACTGACTTTGTAATGGCTGTAGCATCGGATGGGCATCAGGTTTACAAGCCAGTGTTTACCGCAGGTTCTTGTCAATTAACTGTATTACCATAACTTAAGGAGCAGGCAATATGTTGTTTAGTGAAGCGCTAGAACAGTTACAGCATGGCGAAACAATGTGTCGTGAATCATGGACACTTGAAGATGGGTATTTAAAGCTCATGCCAGGTATGAAGTTTGTATGGAAGATTGTATTGCTTCCTAATCCTAACGCAGGTAATTACATATTTTGTGTTGAGGACTTTTTAGGATGTGATTGGAAGAAGTTTGAGGCACCAAAAGAGCCTGTTGCAGTAGAAGTAGAAGAAGCCGCAGAAGCGGCCTAATAAACCCTTGGATTAGGGTATTAAAACTCGACTTTGACATAGAAATGTTGAAGTCGAACCCAAAGGATGGGATGACAATATGGAAATCATTGCCGAGCAAATGTCAGTTGAAGACATTGATAGCATAAACGAGGAACTGCAAGGAAAGCTTGAGGATGCCGGGATAGATGAGGCTGAGGTTCTTAAAAAAGCTCGAGAAGACATGGTTCTCTGGGATGGATATTTCGGAGAAAACATGGTTAGAGGCAAGGACGATATGAACTTCGTATTGCGTGACCAATGGTCAGCCGTTGAGCGTTCAGAGTTTACCCGCCTGTTCAAGCCCGCAATGACTTTTAACAAACTTTATGACACTACTAAGAAGGTAATTGGGGAACAGCGTAAGAACAAGCCCGATCTGATAGTACGCTCATTAACTGGAAAATCAAATCAAAAACAAATCGATTTGCGGGCAGACCTAGTTAGAACAATTTCTTACCAGTCACAAAATGACCTTGTATATCAAACAGGATTTAGGCAGGCCCTTATGATGGGGTTTGGTGCCTTTGAGATATGCCTAGAATATGAGAATGCCAAATCATTTAACCAAGTTATTCGTTATGACTTAATACCGGATGTCACAAGAACCTCATTTGATCCCACATCCATGAAGCCACATAAAGGAGATGGCAATTTTTGTGCCAGACAATTTGTTTATACCAAAGAAGAATTCTATGCAACCTATCCTTGGATAATGAGTCCAGTGTCGTATTCAGATCCACGATCACTTCTAGATTTCCAGTGGGAAACACGAGATACAATAGTAGTTTGCAAATACAATAGAAAAGAATGGTATCCATTAAAGATTCTACTTCTAACCGATGGCTCAACGGTAACAGAAGATGAGTGGAAAGAGATGCAAAAGAGCATCGATATGCGTAAAAAGTTAGCTGATAGCTCAGAAGTAGTTGGGGATATGATAAGGCAATCCATACCTGTAATTCATGGTGAGCGCATGAGTAAAGATTATAAGATTCGTCAATACATGCTTACACAGAATCAAATAATAGAGTATACGGACTGGCCTTCAAAATATTTACCACTAATATTCATTGATGGAGATTCAAACTTCATTAATGGGCAGCAATATACGCGATCATTCATCCATGAAGCCAAAGATGCTCAGAAGTTTGTAAACTATGTAGGCTCTGAAGTAGCAGCTGAGATTAAGAATCGTCGACGTGAGCAATGGATAGGTACACCTGATAACATACTTGGTAATGAGCAAATGTGGCGAAATCCTGAGCTACAAGCCGGGATATTAATAGCAAAACCGGATCCGAAAACAGGTTCTATGCCCGCGAAAATGCCTCCATGGGAACTATCACAATCTTTGTTACAGCAATATCAACGAGGCTGTCAGGACATGAGGGAGATACTTGGATTCTCAGAAAACGAAGCTCTCCAGGGCCGAGATATGTCAGGTAAAGCCAGGCGTGAGCGCAAACTTGAAGGTTCTATGTCAGCTTACGTTTACTTTGATAATTTAAATCAAGCAATAGAGCAGGGCGGCCGCGTAGTTCTAGATTTATTGCCTGTTATTGTTGGAGAGCAAGAACGTCATATGGTTGTATCAAAAGCAGATGGGCGCACAGACTCTGTTACTATGAATAAGGTTACTGGTCAAAGCGAAGATGGGCAGGATATTATGGAGAATGCTCTTGACTCTGGTGACTATGATGTTGAGATTGATACAGGACCTAGCTTCGCTGTACAAAAAGATGTGGCATTAGAGTTTTTTGCTCAGACTATCGCTCAAAATCCTCAGGTTTTCCCTTTGATTGCTGATTTATGGGCTAGTCAATTAGACCTACAACAGATGCCAATGATTAAGGAAAGGCTATCTAATCTAGTGCCACCTGAGATTCTAGCTAAAGAACAAGGTAAATCTATACCGCCAAAACCACCAAACCCACAAGAGCAAATGATGGCTGCAGAGATGCAACAAAAACAACAAATGATGGCAATGAATGAACAAAAAATGAAGATTGAAGAGCAAGCTATCATGGAAAGAGCGGAAGAACTTAAAATAAGGAAAGAAAAACATCTATTAGATCAGGCAGAAATGATATTAAAAGCGCAAGAAATGCAAGAGAAAATGGGACTAGAGAAACAAAAAATAAAAGTAGAGCATGGTAAGCTTCTGTTGGATGCTGATAGAGCAGAAAAAGATTTTGCATCTAAACTATCTTCGGTGCTTAGTGATCTACATCGCCATAATAATCCTCATGTGAAGACAGATAATTAATTGCTTCCTTAAGATTTTCTTTGGAGTCCTTGAAAGATCCTAATGCTATATTACAGGCGTGACAAAGTAATCCTCTTACTTTACCCGTAGTATGACAATGATCGACGGACAACATTTTGATCTTATTTGTCTTACGTTTAATTTGTGTTTCTGGTTTTTTACAAATTGCGCATAGATGATTCTGTTGGTCTAACATCGAATAATAGGTTTCAGCCTTTAATTTGAACCTATGTAAAATGGTATATGCATGACCTTTATTTTCATTTGAAATAAATGAAGGCAACTTTACTTTCTCATGCTTCTTCGGTGTTTTTAAATACTTATCCTTTAGTCTTTTCCTCTCCTGATTGTTCCTGCAAAACCCACATCTTAAGTAAGGTTTACCTTTGGGTGATAATCTATTTAATCTAGTTTGCTCTTGGGTCAAACCACCATGAATTTTACAAATTTTTACTATTTCAGACACAAACACCTCATATATTGATGTTGAATTTTATCACAACCCGTACATATGGGGTAATAACCTAACAACAACTTCTTTATAATTCCATTCTACAAGGGAAGGATTCCCTTAGGGTTTCAGGCCTACCGTATGGCTTTGGGCATTAATAATGTCGAATGGAGATTTGGAAATCATGGACGAAGATCAGAATGCGCTAGCTGAACAAGTAAGTGGCGATGATGAAGATGTTGCTAATGGTGGCGTTGGCCCAGGTGACGCGGAAGAACAAGGTAGTTCGACCGATGACCAAGGAACTGCAGACACGGACGATCCTTACGGCGTAAAGAAGCGGTTAGGAATGCAGGCCAAGAAACATCAACGAGAAATGCGGCAAATGCAGGAGCAAATGGTACGCATGCAATCTCTCATTGGTGGCGATAGTGCCGACCCAAGAGCATCTTTATACAACTCCAATCCTTATCCTTCACCAGGGCAGCCTAACCCGCCTGCAATGTCGGAAGAGGAAAAAATACAAAAGGCCGTACGCTTTGCCCTTGGTGCTAAAGAACACGAAGAGCGACAAGCAAAAGATGCACAAAGCCATGCTCATGTACACAAGCAGTATCAACGCTTAAATGATGAGTTTGATAGAGCATCTGATAAGTACGAGGATTTTGATGATGTAGTAAGAGCTGAGGATATCCCGTTTACTCCACACGTGCGGGACGCACTTTTACTTGTTGAAAATCCAGCCGAAGTAGCTTACCGACTTGGCAAAAACAAATCTGAACTCGAACGAATTTCACGACTCCATCCCTTAGATCAGGCACGCGAAGTGAACAAGCTGTCTTTTTCTTTGATGGGAGGCCAAAACGGAAAATCGCAAAGCCCCTCCAAAGCTAATCCTTTGGGAACTGTCAGAGCAAACCCAGCACATTCCTCTACTGCCGTTACGGATAAGACTCCGCCATCTGTTATCAGAGCGCGGATGAAGGCAGGCACATGGAAGTGACAAAGGGATTTTAAGGATAAAATCTCGTTATGCCCTAGGTCATTTGCATTGCCATTAAAGGATTAATGGAGACCTAGCTCATGGCTAACCAATTTATTACAACTGACCTCGTCAGTAATACCGCATTGGCAATGTTTGCCAATAATGCACCATTCGTTATGACCGCTTCTCGAATTTACCAAGATGATTTCGTATCCTCTGGCTATAAGATTGGCGACACTTTACAAGTACGTAGACAAAATCATTTCATAGTAGGTGATGGTTCTGTAGCAACACCACAATCAATCATTGAAACGGTTGAAAGTATTGTTGTGGCCCACCAGTACCATGCATTGATTGCTTATACCATTCAAGATTTATCTTTAAGAATTGAAGACTTTTCTAGATTGTTTATTGCTCCTGCCATCCAGGAAGTAATAACCCAGATGGAAAAAGACATTGCCTCAAGTGCCGAACAAGAACTTAACTTCTTTACAGGTACTGCAGGTGTTGCAATCAACTCGTTTACGACCGTTGATACGGCTGGTGCGAAGCTTCTAGAGCAGGGCGTTAATATTGCCTCCGATGCTTACATGGCTATGACTGTTCGTGATGGTTCCTCATTAAAAGGCGCGCTCTTAAATAACTTCACGCCAGTATTTAATGAAGATATCGTACGCTCAAGTGCTATCGGTCACTTATCTTATTTTGACATTTTCCAATCTCAAAATATCAAGCGTCACATTGCAGGAGCTGGCCCTAGATTGCATTCTTCAGATGCTTTGCTAGTTAACGGTGCTGTTGCCTCTGGTAATACCATTGTTATGGATGGCGCAACAATAAGTGTCACCGACTACTTTGTGGTTGGAGATGTGATTTCAATTGCTGGCGTTCAATCTGTTAACCCAGTAGGTCGTGCATCAACTGGCCAGGATATGCAATGGGTAGTAACAGCCAATGCTACATCAGATGGTGCTGGTAATATCACGGTACTTGTTAGCCCTAGTATTATATCTGACACAACCAATCCTAACAGAAATGTCAGTAATGCCGTTCCTAACGATGCGGCCGTTACAATGGTTGGAAGTCATAACGTGAACGTTGCTTATCCTTCTCGTGGTCTGGATATCGTTTGTCCTCCTTTGTACAAGCTTCAAGTTCCTTATGCATCTGTTGCTGTAGATCCTGAAACTGGATTGTCACTTGCTGTTACACAAACTGGCGACATTTTAGGTTATCAGAACTATATGCGTATCGACTTATTGTGCGGCTTTAAATGGCATCAACAATACGCAGTGCGTGTGCTTTCTTAAGGAAAAACATGCTGACATGTGTATATCACCCAATCGACGACTTTAGGGTTGTTGAAGAAGATGAAGCCCAACGCTTGAGAGCATCAGGCGTTTGGTTTGATAGTCCTGCAAAGGCTAAAGCGTATCGATTGAAAGTTGAAGATGAGATCAAAGAAGAATCTAAGGTTTCAGAGAATAAGGCAAAACATAAGGGGAAATCCAGATGAAAGATAATAAGATGGTTCAATCAAACAATGCGTTTGTTAGAGCTGAACAAGCAAAAATGAAAAATCGCATGGGCAATCGTCCCGGCGCTCCTCCTGAAATGAAGCATTTTGATGCCTTCATGAGCAACGATGGTGCCAACGCAAAAATGTCTGCAAGAAAGTTGTGTGCAGATTTGGAAGATGCATATCCGTTGAAATAAGTATGACCCCCACAAGCCTCTAGCGTGCGCCTATAGCATCTAAGCTCAAACCGTGGGGGTCCTTAAGGAACATGCATGTCTCAAGTTATTAAGACCACGAATCAATTAATTATTAACTCACTTTACCTGCTGGGTGAATTGGGCGTGGGCGAAACACCTGACGCATTCATGCTCTCCTCAGGACTTGAATTAATCAATGAGCTTTTAGATAAATTCGCAGCTGATAGTATTTATATACCGTATTTGACCGAACTAGATTTCAATATGGTAGCAGGTCAGGCTACTTATTCCATTTCAGATATGATTCCATCTGATGTGACTGCAGACCGCATTGTTGATTTGTCTTTTGCAAATTACACAGTTCCAAGCGCAGGCCAAGGAATTATATATCCTCTGCAAATTATTAATAAAGCCCAGTACTATGGCGTCACAAGATTAACTCCACTACAAACTCGTCCTGGATTTATATTTTTAGATAAGCAACCACAAGAAAGCTTAGTTACTTTATATCCCCAACCAGACCAACCTTATCCATGCCTTTTGGGCGTAAAGCTCATGCTTAATAAGCTTATAGCCAATGAGAGCCTAGAAGAGTTGCCGCCTTTTTACTATGGGTTTTTAAAGTATTGCCTGGCACGTAAGTTCTTATCCTATTATCCATCTGGAAACTGGCCAGACACATCCGAGCAAGAGTATCAAGATTATTTTAGCACCATAAAGAATGCCAATGAGACTGACCTAAGTGTCAGGCCATCGGCCATATTAAGCCGTCCAGAGCCTTTCTACTGGCAAAACATTTTGGCGTACTAATATGAGGAATTCGCGGAAAGATTATGACTTGGTGGGAAGTTATGACAACCAACGTGTTAGTACCATTAATGCTGAACGCACCGTTAATCTATTTGAATATTTAGATCCAGATGGTAAGCGCCCTAAAGTATTACTCCCTACAGCTGGCCTTATTAATGCCAACCTAAATTTTGGTTCAGAAACAGGCGGGGCACGTGCAGCATTCGTTTTTAACAATGCAATTTACCAAGTATATGGAGAGTCAGTCTATAGAACTACAGGAACAACTGGCGCTCTAGTTACCTCTCTCATTGGAACTCTTACTACGAGCGCAGGATTTGTAGGTATTGACGCCAATACCTATCAAGTCATTTTTGTTGATGGCGAAGAGGGGCATATTTGGGATATTAATGCTAACACATTTGTTCGTATTACTGATACCGGATTTCCAGCCAAGCCTATAGATGTATGCTATTTAGACGGATTTTTCTTGGTTGCAAATGGTGATACCAATACTTTTCAGCTTTCAATGATTAACCAAGGTATGGTTTGGAGTGGGGGCTCTGGAGGAGCAGCTACTTTTACGGCAAATGCCGGAACTGATATTCTGACCTTAAGCACTAATACTGCTAATTTTGCAACCGGAGTTCCCGTTGTTTTTACAAGCGCTGGTACGCCTCCGCCTCCACTTGTTGCAGGAACAACATATTACGCAATAAGAATAAGTGCGCCTACAGTCACACCAGGAACCATTAAGCTTGCAACAACCTATGCAAATGCTATTGCTAATATTCCCATTGATATAACTGGAGCTGGAGTTCCAGTAAATACACTTACAAGCCCAGGTCAATTGCAGTTAGGAAGTATTACATCCCATCCTGGGAACATTGTCGGATGTCGAACATTGCACAGAAGGATATTTCTTTTCTCAGCTAACTATACAGAAGTTTGGGAAAACGCAGGGCTTGGAACAAACCTTCCTTTCAGGCGCAACAATTCATTGCTGATGGAAGTTGGCACCCCTGCCGTAGGAAGCATTGTTGTAGGATTTGACAGCATGTTTTTCTTGGCTCAAGACAAGGACGGTCTTGCAGGTGTCATGGGCGTCAAAGGCACAGAGGCAGTGCTTGCAAGTAACAGAGCTCTTGATTTTCAATTGGCACAATATGCTGCTGACCCTTTAACAGGTGTTGCTGATGCGCGTGGCATTCTTCTTAAAGAAAATGGACTTATCTTTTACCGGCTAAATTTCACAAGAGCAAATCATACATTTGTTTTTAACATGACAATGAGTACGGCTCAAGTACCAAAATGGCATGAAGAAGAAGTACTCAATGGTGATAGGCATCCGGCTCAAACACATGCTTATTTTGACGGCGTTAATTATTACGGCGATTACCATCACGCATTATTTTATATCGTCAGTGACCAAACCTCTACAAACAATGGGGAAACGATTCGTCGCATGAGGATTGGAAGACAAATGAGTCCAGAAGGATATGACAGGTTGCGCATTGATAGATTTCAGGTGGACTTGTTACAAGGCTCTTTGGATATTGCTCAATTAATTGACATAGAACTTGCCGCAGAAGATGAAGAAACCATTACTACCGAATCGGATATAGACATATTTTTAGACCAGCAAATCAATATTGGAGGCGGTCAGCCTACGGTGTTTTTAGCCATATCAAAAGATGGGGCTCAGACCTTTGGAAATTACTTGCATGCAACTATGGGAAAAATTGGAGAGCGCACTCACAGGACTGTATGGAGAAAGTTAGGAACTACTCCACGAGGCCAAGGATTTACCCCAAAGATTGAATTTTTTAATGAAATACCGTTTGTAGTTCTAGGTGCTGCCTGGGATTTTGAACAGTTACCGGAGTAAGTCATGGCAAGAGATTTAGATAACTTCCCAACATATGACCCGGTTATTAAGGATTTTATTTATTTGAGCAACATATGGGCTGATTTTATGGCCACATTCGTTGAATCCTTGCGCGAATACTTATCTCAAAACGGGATATTTGTACCAAGACTTACAACTGCACAAAGGGATGAATTACATAATTTAGTTAATGGGCAGTTAATTTACAACACAACTTTAGAGAAGTTCCAGGGCTATGAGAACAATGCCTGGGCGGACTTAATATAGACAAGGAATGTAACTATGCCATTTGATCCGCAACAAATGCTAGGTGGGCTTGGAGGCCTTTTTGGTGGGCTATTTGGTAATTCTGGATCGCCTTATGATAAAGCCATGGATCAATATAGGCAATGGGGAGATAAAGCTGCTGGTGGTCTTCAGCCATATCAAAATGCTGGAACAGGTGCCATCAGTGATTATCAAAAATGGCTTCAAGGCCAGCAAGACCCCAGCAAATTTATAAACAATCTCATGAGCGGGTATAAAGAAAGTCCTTATGCACAAAACATGCAGCAAGAGGCCATGCGTGCCGGGCAAAATGCAGGCTCTGCAAGTGGGATGATGGGAAGTACGCCATTAATGCAGCAAATGCAACAAAATGCAGGAAATATTGCATCTGCTGACCAAAATCAATGGCTACAAAATGTATTAGGCATTAACAGCCAGTATGGGCAAGGCCAGCAAAATTTGATGACTGGAGGCCAGAATGCGGCTAATTCATTAAGCAATTTGTATAGTCATATGGGCGATCAGATGGGGCAAGGGGCTTTTGGTAAAGAGGCAGGGAAGAAAAATGATTTCTGGAACACCATAGGCGGCATTGGCGGCATACTTGGCAGCTTTTTTTAAGGATTAAATTATGGGACTACCATTACCTAGAGTTATTCCTGATGTTGGGCCTGGAGGAGGTCTTGTGACTGCTATGGGGGGAATAAACTCTCTGGCTAATAATATGCTTCTTCGTAAGATAAACCAGGTAAAAGCTCAATATGCTCCTTTGACAACTCAGGCAGAAGCAGCATCTAAACTTGCCTATGCTAATTTAATGGGGCCTCAATTTTTAGCAAAAATTATGGGCAATGATTCTGCGTTAGCAAATATGAGTGAAGATCAAAAAAAAGCAGCGCTTCAAAAGATTTATCAGGCTGGCAGCGGACAGGGCGGTATGAATGCTTTTAATCAAATGTCCCAGCCTAATGGTATATCCTCTGGAGTCGGGCAGCCTTCAACTAACTCACTTTCAGGATGGTTCGCTGATAAACTGAAGAATGCTTTTGGTCAGAATCAGCAAGGACAGCAACAAAATCCATTTGCACAAATCGCGCAAATGAGTGGTCAACAGTCAATTCCCCCACAGCAAATGGCGCCCCAAGCAATGCCTACACAGGCTATGCCTTCAAAAAGGCCTGCTGGTGGAGTAACGCTAGAGGGCGAGCAATGGTATGACAAAAATGGGGCTCCAGTTTACGAAGAAGAGGCAGGGGGGGCTGGTCAGTCTCCAATGGATCTTACTCTTACTGGTGGACAAGATCCTGTAAGACAGCCAACTTATGCAGAAAATACTGGGCAATACAAGGGAACTGTTGAGGAAGGGAAAGAGCTTGGTAAAATTAGGGCGAAATCCATTGATGATCTTGATCAACAATATCAACAAGCTGTTCAGGCAGAGGTTCCAGTTGACCATCTTATAGATATGACTCAAAACCCCATATTTCAACAAATGCGCAGTAAAGTTCCTTTCTTTCAAGATAAGCAGTTAGATGTCCTTTCAAAAATTGGAACCCCAGAGGAACAAAAATTGGTGGGTGATTTTATAACAACCACCACCAATGCTGTGGCAAACACTGTTAATTCATTTAGAGGAAGAATTCTAGATAAAGAAATTGGTATGGCAAATCAGATGAAGATTGCTCCAAAAGATACGTGGAATGCGATGTTAGGCAAATTATCTTCAATTAAAACATTTAATGAGATGACCAAGCAGCGTTCCATTATTGCCTCTCAATTGATGCAAAAACAGCATCTAAATAGAGGCGAGGCAATAGAAAAAGCTGATAAACAGATTGATGCAAAATCAATAAGAAATAACGTAGAGGCCCAATTAAATCCAAAACCCACGGATGAAGACATTAGTTATATGGCTCAGAAATATAATATTTCTACTGCGGAAGTGAAAAAGCGCTTGAAAGCAAAGGGGTCATTATAATGGCTCGAGACTTTCTTTCGGATGACTTTAAAACACAACAACTAACTCAATCTTCTAGCCGTGATTTTTTGCAGGAACCTGAATCAGAAAGTTTTAGTCAGGCTGCAAAGCTTGCCATCCCAAGAATAGAAGAAGATTTATACCGCAAAGCATATCAGGCCTTTCAAAAAACACCTGAATATTTAGAAACAGCTAAATCTGAAGTTCCAGGCATGTTAAATCCATTAAGTTTTCACCCGCTTAACAGAGGAAAACAATTACTAGCTGGTCTTGCTGAAGGGGGACATCAATTATTAAATACCCCTCATGATATAGCTGATTATGCAGCCAATAGACTAAATCTCATTCCTAAATCATTTGCTGAACAAGTTCCATATCAAAAAGATATTTCTGGAGACATTAATCAATTGCTTGGCAAGCCCAATGCTCCTGGTGAAGCCTTGGCAAGGGGTGTAGGAAGGAATGCTCTTAGTATTATCCCTGCAACAAAAGCAGCTGCTGCTTTAAACCCACTTAACTTGACAGCAAAGAATATTGCTAAAGATGTTCTGAAGGCTGAGAAAAATCAAGTTGAATCCCATGGAAAAAGATACGATTCAATTTGGAATGAAGCTGAAAAAACTGGATTTAATCAGGTTCCAGTAAATCAAAATCTATTGTCTAACAATTTATCTACTATTGAAAAATATAAAACACCACGTGAATACAAATCCCTAGAAAATTTCATTTTAGAACCCACTCTTCAAAATGCACAAAAAGCACAAAGTGATATGGGTGTTATGCATAGAAAATTAGAGGAAAAATCTCGATCAGGCTCTTTAACATCTGAAGAGCAAGCACTGCATAAGGCTGCGTTAGAATCTGAAAAACATATTGAGGACAATATGTTTAAAGATAATCTAGGCAATACTCATGATGAACTGGCTGATAAATATAAGACTTTAACTAATAGTTACAGAGAAAATGTTGTCCCATATAAATACAATGAGGCAATTCAAAAGTACAAAGCAAAAGAAATGCTGCCTAATGAGCTTGTAAATTCTTTATCTAAAGGTGAATTTGCAGCAAAAAAAGGCTCACAACATCCTGAGATTTGGTTAAGAAATAATGTGGGCAAAATTGGAACAGGATTGGGTTTGTTGGGAGGTGGCTCATGGTTATGGGATCATATATTTGGCAATCAAACTACTAGAAAATAAATAATATTTCACAAGGAATGTGAATAATGGCAATAACATATACATTAGCTCCGATACCCAAATGGGTGCTAATTAACAACGAAGGTACTGTTGCAGGTGGCGCTAAGCTTTACACCTATCGTTCGTTAAATAAAATTCAACAAAAAATTGTCTTTCAAGATCCGGGCGGCACAATTCCCTGGACTAACCCAATTATATTTGATTTAAACGGCGTGCAAGGACCATTTTATTGGCAAGTTGATAGTGCGGACTTGTCTGACACTTACTATCTTGAAGCCTATGACTCAGATGACAATCTGCTATGGACATTAGACGATTATTTTCCTCCAGGAACGGGAGGAGGTGGAAACGTCACAACTTATATACCACTTACGAACTACATTGCCAATAATCAGTTTATTGACCATATTGATGATAGTGCAGCCCCTGCAAACTTAACCAATACTATAATAGCTCCATCAAATCATAAAGGATTTACTCCAGCTTTAATTAACCCTATTGTTGGGACAAACGGGGTTGTTGGGCCTGACATTCGATTTGTAAAGAATAATACAGGCCTTTCTTCAGACGATATAACCTTCCCTTTGTTTGCACTGGCAAGCGCCCCATTAATTGGAGATGTAACCCCGGTTGATTATGTGCGTTATCAATGCACCACAAGTCCCGCAGGAGAAACATATAAGGCATTCCAATTTCCTATTTCTCAAAAAATCAAGAATCTGGCTAATCAAGCAATGACCTTTAAAGTCTGGGCAAGAGTTACTGCGACTCCTGTGACATTAACAGTCTACGTTCGTCAATATTTTGGTTCAGGAACAGCTGCAAGTGCTGAAGTCCGCACATCAGTAGGAACTTTGCCATTAACTACAACATGGACTCATTTTAATGTGTCTCTGGTTATTCCTGATGTTGCTGGTAAATCAATTGGGACTCCAGGATTACAAACAGATGATGATGCTCTTTATATGCAGCTTGAAATGCCACTAGGAACACCTTCTGATGTGTTATTCACTAAGCCAACCCTTTATTTAGGTACTATTGATCCAAATTTAGATTTTCAAAATTACGACCAAATCAACTCCATAAATTCAACACCTAGAACAGGTGATATCAAAACAAGTCTGTCTTCCTCTGCGCCAAGAGGCTGGGTAGCTATGAACGATGGCTCTATTGGCAATGTGGGTTCAGCTGCTACTAATCGTGCCAATGCCGATACTTTCCAATTATATAAAACCATTTGGGATGGGGTTATTGATACCTGGGCTCCAGTTTCCACAGGACGCGGAGCAACAGCAGTTGCAGATTTCCTGGCAGGTAAAAGATTGACATTACCGAGATCTTTAGGGCGTGCAATGGCAGGAGCAGGTCATGGCTCTGGATTAACTGCGCGTGTACTTGGGGAATGGTTAGGTGCACAAACCCATACATTATTAGTAACAGAAGTGCCTAATCGAGTTCCGGTTGCGTCAAGTTCTGCCTTTTCAACCCAGGGGGTTCGAACTGATATACAAGATACTTTTGTTCCTGGCGGGGCTGTCACTTGGGCTGGAGGAGGCGGGTCTGCCTTTAATATCATGCAGCCTACTAGTTTCATGAACGTATTTATCAAGCTTTAATTAAGGAGCAAAACATGGCAGTTCAATTAGTAAATGTTCCAGCTTTAGACCCAAATGCATATACAGGTCCAACACGTGTCATGGCAGGTGTTGCGCGCACAGGTGATGTCACAGTCAACACAATGTATGGGGCAAATGGTTCAGTAGAATTCGCACGCTGGTTGTACGTTGGCGTGACAGGTAACGTCTCTTATAGGAAGTGGGACGGTACAGATCAGACTCTTATCGGGTTGGCAGCAGGTGTTTGGCATCCAGTATTTTCCATTATGGTTAATAGTGCAGGAACAACAGCAACCAGCGTGGTATGGGGAAGTTAGCTAACTTCAAAATGTAATATTACAATTAAAAGGAATTAATAAATGACAACTCAAATCTCGCAAACTGTTTTTTCTCCATGGCTAACACCTGTTCGTGTGGTGTCAACCTCAAACATAGCAGGATCTTATTATAATGGTCCTGCAAATGATGGCAATCAAGCAACACTAACAATTGCAGCATCATCACTAACTATTGATAGCGTTGTATGCGTTGTAGGGGACCGTGTACTTCTTCAAACACAAACCAACACTTATGAGCAGGGTATTTATATTGTTGATAGCATTGGATCTACTGTTGTATTGCAACGTGCAGCTGATCAACAAAGCCTTGAGCAAATAAAAGCAGGACAATATGTATCAGTAGGTGCAGGTTCTGTTAATGCAGGAAACGTGTACAGCATTGTAGAGCCATTGCCTGCAATTTTGGGTATCAATGCTCTTGTTGTTAATGCCGATCCATCTGCTGGAGGTGTCGCATTCTCTGGTGGCGCATCTACTGCAAATGCTTTAGCTGTTTTCTCTAATGCATCAGGCGATATAAAAGCCGCAACCACTACCACAACTTTAGGTCAATCACTAGCGGTAACTGGATCTGTTACGGCATCAACAAGCATCACTGCCACGGGTGGTCCAATCACTTCGGGCTCTTCAGGTGATGCGGGAACTTTCATATCCTTCCCTGCAACAGCAACTAATGGAACATTAATCGTTGCTGCTGCTAATGCTGGTGGCGCCTTTAATACCACACTTAGCAACGGCACAATGGGTCAGTCAAGCGTTCTAACCTTCCCAGATCCAGGCGCTGCTACTGCAAATGTATTGTTAGATACAGGTGCTGCAAACATCCTTGCCATGCAACAATTTGTTGGTATCAATAGTGTTCTTACCTTCGGTACTGGTACTTGGACAACCACTCGTATTGCGCAAGGTAACTACGTATCAAGACATACTGCAGGTGATGAGACTTCAATCATTGGAGTGGATATTACGCCTCAGATCCGAGTCGCTGCTTCAAAGGGATGGAGATTAGACAGCTTTGATTACATCTACTCCATTGGGACTCTAGCAATGGATGCACATACTGCAACGTTAGATAGGATTGCCTATGCAAATAACGTGGCTGTCTCTGTGACTTCCATTACAATTACAGCAACTCTTGCAACAGCAACTCAATCAAATCCATATCTAACCAACTGTACTGTTACAACGCCTGCATTTGATGTAACAGCAGATAGTAAGTACGTGATAGAAATTACAGCAAACAATGCTGCAACGACTGATTATGACTTCTATGGAATTATGCTTAGATTTTCTCAAACAATCGCGTAAGAGTGAAGAGGGGTTTAGGCCCCTCATTATTTAAAAGGAACTATTAATGCAAGGTGCTTATGGTGGTTTGATTATTGTCATTTTATATGGAGGCGGCAGTGCCTTTCCTCCGTCGGAATTTTATCTAATAACTCAAGATAATTTAGACATAATGACCCAAACATCCGACAGAATTTTGGTACAGGAGTAACATAAAATGGCGGGCGTGAAAATTTCTGATTTACCAGCAGCCCCATCGGCACTATTGACCGATGTGTTTCCTGTCGATCAACTTCCGGGACCTATAACCTACAAAGAATCAAATTCTCAGCTTTTAACCTTATTTAAAGCCAATGGCGAGGCGCTAACTAGAGTAAATGATACTAATGTCACAATGACATTAGGCGGTACGCCTACAACAGCCTTATTTAATGCTACAAGCATGACATTAGGTTGGACTGGTCAGCTTTCTGTGCCAAGAGGCGGCACAGGAAACAGTACATTTACAGCTTATTCCGTTATTTGTGCAGGTACTACAGCAACTGGAGCATTTCAAAATGTGTCTGGACTAGGAACAGCGGGTGAGCAGCTAACATCAAATGGACCCGGCATGCTGCCTACATGGCAGACTGGCACGGCTGTAACACCAGCAGCATTAACTAGGGTTGATGATACTAACGTAACGCTAACTTTGGGTGGTACTCCAACCACCGCTCTCTTGCAAGCTACAAGTATAACGGCTGGATGGGCAGGTCAACTAAGTTTGGCCCGAGGAGGCACAAACAAAAATATAACTCCTGATAATGGAGCTCTTGTTTATTGCGATGCTGATTCATTTGAATTATTAGCAGCTACCGCAACAGCAGGCCAAATACCACGATCCGGCTCAAATGCTGCTCCCACATGGTCCACAGCTACATATCCAGCAGCAGCTGGAACAAGTGGCAACGTTCTAACCTCCGATGGAACAAACTGGAATTCAGCTGCAACAGCAGTTGTATCGCCACTAACGACAAAAGGCGATTTATATACTTTCACAACCGTTAATGCACGTCTTGCTGTAGGAACAATTAATGGACAGATGTTGCAAGTTAATTCCGGTGACGCGACAGGGCTTGCATGGTCAACAGCAACTTATCCGGCTACTGCAACCGATGTAGCAAGAATATTGCGATCTGACGGAACAAACTGGGTTCAGACAACATCTACTTTTGCAGATACATATGCAGCAAGTGGATTTCTGTATGCAAATGGAGCAAATAACGTTGCAGGCCTTGCAACAGCAAATAATGGATTGCCTGTTACAAGCAATACTGGAGTACCCTCAATACTTGCAGGCCCAGGAACTACTGGAAATATTTTACAATCCAATGCAGCTGCAGCACCAAGCTTTTCAACATCTACCTATCCTTCTACAAATGCTATTAATACTTTACTTTATGCATCATCTGCTAATGTCATGGCTGCTCTTGCGACTGCCAATAGTGGTGTTTTAGTAACAAGTGCTGGTGGTGTGCCTAGCATAAGCTCAACACTACCTGCTTTTACAACTAGTTCAATCACATTTAGCCCAACGACGAGCGGAATTGTTGGGACAACAACTAATGATAATGCTGCTGCCGGAAGTGTGGGGGAAATAATAGAATCATCTATAGCAGATAGTTCGGCTGTAGCTCTTACATCAGGTATTACAGCAAATGTCACTAGCATCTCCTTAACTGCTGGTGACTGGGATGTATGGGGTAATGTGTGGTTTTTCCCTGCCGCAGGAACAATTCCAACAATTTGTTCTGGTGGAATTACGACAACTAGCGCAACATTTCCAACATCCCCTGCTGCTGGTGCTGTATTTCAAGTTGGTGCAACTTTTCCCGCTAGCCTAAAACAAGGATTTTCTGCCGGAAAGAGACGAATTTCTATTTCAGGGACCACTACTGTATATTTAGTTGGATTTTGTGTTTTTTCAGTGAGTACTCTTGGTGCCTATGGATATCTAGGAGCAAGACGAGTTAGATGATTTTTAATTATTGAAATAGGTTTTTTATGAATACATACATTATTTTGTTTTTATCTTTAGGAGCTTTTGCTGGTGGATGTTTTATCTTACATAAGGCTTATAAGTTTTATAAATTGTATTCTGTAATTAAAGCGCACCACGCTAGGTGCTATCCATACAAATAGGGCCAAAATTACGCCATTGAACTTATTGAAATGACAGGCTATAAACTAAAAGGAATTAAATTATGGGCGTTAAAATAAGCAACTTACCAATTGTAGTCACACCGGCATTAACAGATGTCTTCCCTATTGTACAATCTGGAGTGACATATAAAGAAAGTGGCACTCAGTTAAGCACTTTATTTGCTACCTCTGGTGCCAATTCTAATATCACATCAATGACCGGATTATCAAGCTTAACGTTTAGCCCAACAACAGGTGGAATCGTTGGAACAACAACAAATGATAATGTTGATGCGGGTAAAGTTGGGGAGTTTATATCAAGTGTTATATTGGTTGCATCAGCCCTTGCAATGACAACAAATACCGCTCTTAATATCACATCAATCTCACTCACAGCAGGTGACTGGGACGCATGGGGAACATTATGGCTTGTACCAGCTGCAGGAACAATCACAACAACAATATCAGTGGGTGTATCTCAAACTTCGGCAACAATGCCAACAACTCCCGCCATAGGTACTTCGCACCAGCAAATAAGAGGATTGGCTACAGCAGCAACTGAAGTATGTATTTTGCAAGCGCCAACTACCAGAATCACTTTGGCAAGCACGACTACAATCTACCTTGTTGGGCTTTCAACCTTTACTACATCGACAATGGCGGGTTATGGCTCTTTATGCGCAAGAAGAGTTAGATAGAAAATCGGCAATGAATTCATATCCTCGGCTTTTTCTCCGCTTCATCATGGAGCTTATGCATTTTTGCAACTCTTCTTCTGTCTGAACTAACATGTTTTTTCTGCCGCCTCTATTTGAATTAAGGCCACCCCAGGAGTGACTCAAAACTATTTCATTTTGGGATTGTTTTTGTATTGTTATAGTATAATAACGTGATTTTTCTTTATTTAGCCATTGGTAAATAGACATAATTCTCCATCATCTCTTCTATGGCTTCCTGCATTTCTATTATTTCGTCTTCATCCATGAAGAACTTAGGGTCTTGCACGTCTACTTCATCACCTTCGATATAAAATCTCAATATGTACGCCTTACAGCTCAAAGGGTGAACATACTACAAAATTTTAATTAATAACTCAACTGTTATTCTTAAGGTAATCGGATGGCATATTAAAGTGGGTAGCCTTGGTTATCTGTTCTTGATCTAAGATTTTATAAACACTAGCTCTAGATAAATTTAGAATCTGTGCTGCCTTTCTAATACTAATTCCCTCAGTAGTTATCATTTTAACTGCATCACTTCTCATTGCTTTTGTTATTTTTGAAGGTCGACCCAAATGTCTACCGGCTAACCTTGCAGCTACAATACCGTCTTTTTGCCTTGATTTAATCATCGTGCGTTCAAATTCTGCAAATGCTCCCATCATGTGAAGCATAAGATTTGACAAAGGGTCTTTCTCAGCAGTAAAAGTTAAATTCTCTTTAACAAATTTAACTGAGACTCCTTTTTCGATAAGAGAATCTATTATCTCCTGGAGGTCTCGTAAATTTCTCGCCAACCTATCAATACTTTCAACAACCAAAGTGTCACCGTCTCGTATGTATTCCATACAAGCAATCAGGTTTTCACGGTTCTTTACGCTCCCGCTCATGATATCGACAAACTCCTTGTCTAATTTCACCCCCGCTAACTGCCTTGCGGTATTTTGTCCTTGTGATGATACTCGTATGTAACCTACAACTTGATGCTTCATATTTAAAACCAATGAAATCCGTGAGCCATGAACCCAAATAATCCGACAAACCCACCTATCGTAAAAGTTAATAGCCATCTAAATTCCGATCTCATTTCTTTTCGGCTTTCTTTAATGTCTGATTTAATTTCAACAATACTTGATTTGATGTCTGATTTAATTTCGATAAGCGTCCTATCTATATTCATCATTGATTGTTCAAGCAACGCCGTTCTAGTTTCTATACTATATGGATATTGACTAACTTTATCTTCTGGTTTTTTATTCACTTTCATCCCCTATTTATAAGATAATTATAACACCTTTTGCATGTATGTATATAAACGCCAATATATTTATTTAATACAGGGGTGATTTTGTATATTATAGGAGATGACTTTAAGGTGTACCTTTTCTACATGGATTCATCTTCAATAGGAGATAAGGGGCAAAAATGTGTGACTGAATATTTTTCAAAGCTTAAATCGTGATGAGCGGAGTTCGCCATATCCCAATTAATAAGGATCTCTCTGCTATCATATAATTCTAAGGTTGCAATAAAATATCTTTCATATTCTTCTATGCAACTTGCTCTGATGAGCATTTCTGCGCCGGTTTGAGGGATATATTTTTTTATGCAATACCATTTCATAAATCCACCTTTTGTGAATCAGTAAATAGTTCAGGCTCTTCTTGAGCTAATTTTGTGATGCAGTCATAACAAGCCAGCAATATTTCTTTCTCCAAGCATGCAGAAAACATCAGGGCACCTTTATTCTTCTCAGATAGCCACATCTTGCCTTTGCATTTAGGACAATCACGCAGATCACTATGCTATTGATCTTTTGGTGATTCCTTGTATTCTGGATAAGGAGGGCACATAACGATTACTAAATCACTCATTATTGTCTTTCTTCTGAGCTTCTAATCTTTGCGTTCAATGCATCTTCTTTAGATTTGAATATATTATCTTTGCTAGTTTCAAAAATTTCTTCTCGCTTCAATGATATAGTAGTTAAATATTCTTTTAAAAATATTGCAGGCTGTAAACAATCATCTTTCCAGCACCAAACGTTATCACCAGGATTTAAATCCATCATTTTTTATTTCCAATTTATTTATTCGGTCATTTAGTTTGCAAATATAACGGAGTTGAAATAAATGAGAAATTGACAATAATATGATGGAGCTCTCACACAGCATGTTTGCAATATTCGTCATTCTACCGTTATCCAGTCATCAGCCAAAAAAGAATCAAAATCAGGTATATATGGGAAGCAGTCCATTGTGTGGATAACAAGACCTCTTATTGAGGCATCAAAATAAATAAATGACTCTTTCCAGTCCTTCATCTTCGCTTTAGATCCTTTGCAAATAAATGAGATGATATCACAGAATTTCATTTCTTCGTTGCCATTATCAACTAACCACCCATCAGATATCATTATATCTTCATTATAATTATAAGTTGATAATTTTGGCTGATAGGATTTTACATCCTTTCCTTGCATTAAAAAGTATACGCCATCTTCCCATGGCTTTCTGGTAACTTTTGAGCCACTTTTAAGCTTATCCATTGCTTCGCAGAATTTCATTTTTTTGTTCCATCCTTTTTTTAAATTCTTCTTCCGTTATTTCTACATTAGAGCCAAAATCACGAATATAAATGCCGCTACCACATGATTCTTTTTTATAGAAACTATTATGAAACCAATATTCAATTGCCTTCATCCAATCTGCTCGGCAATCTTTACATACGCGAAGTTGATATAACCTTCTTGTTTCATCTAATTTAAATGGAACATCAAGCTCTCCCATATCGTAAAAACATCCCATCTCTAGGGTACGTCTGTCTTCATCTATGTCTCTGCATCTTTGGCATTCTTCCATTTTTACTCCTTATTAATTGGTGGGATTGGCGTGAATTTCACACGCACCTACCTCGTTACCCGCCTTTAAGATGCATAAGCACCACGGTCTCGCACAATTGCAAAATGAGGCGCTCTTCGATCACGTGCGTCTTTTCGAGCTCCAGTCCCATATTTGGTGACAATCGGCTGGAGTTTCACCAGCCAGAAAAAACGGTAGGGAATCGAACCCATCGGACGTTGACCAGCTACACCAGTCGTTTTTTCTCCAGGCCAACGGGCACGTAATGTCTGTGCAGCGATTGTCGTTATTCTATATCTTTAAGTTCATCTGATTGTTGAATTCTTATTGCGCATAATAGATTATTAATATTAATTAATAATCCCTTAGCATCTCCAGTTGTCATATCTTCACCGATCATATACTGAATTTTATTCATATAATCTTTAGCTATTTCTATCAATTGCATGATTTGTTTTTCAGATATTTTCATAGACTAATAACCACGCAAGAAAAACATTTAGAACAAAGTTTTATCAGTGCTGAGGTTTCATATGTATCATGCTCACAATAGTTATCAATCAAATTTTTAAGTTTTATAAACAATGGTTCTTTGTCTTTGTCATTATTTCCAGCGACTGAGCTTAACCAGTAAAATACACATGACTCCAAATCTGTTAATTCTTCTTTCGTAAAGTCATTCATGTGAACAAACACCATAAAATAATATTAAAAATCGATGTAAAAGTACATCCGATACAGAAACCAAATGCTATTTCCGAATTCCCAATAAAACGCTTTAGTTTACCTAAGTTAATCATTTGTCGTTCAGTAGTCGTTCAGTAGTCGTTCAGTAGTCGTTCAGTAGTCGTTCAGTAGTCGTTCAGTAGTCGTTCAGTAGTCGTTCAGTAGTCGTTCAGTAGTCGTTCAGTAGTCGTTCAGTAGTCGTTCAGTAGTCGTTCAGTAGTCGTTCAGTAGTCGTTCAGTAGTCGTTCAGTAAAAGAAAACTCGCCCGTACATTTTTTCATGAAGAGGAGCGAGCCTATTATTAAAAGTTTACATCATCATCAGCAAAAGGATCACTGGCATTATTTTTAACATAATCTTCTATTTTATTCTTATTTGGATATTTAGATCCAGGAATTTTACCATTTAATTTATCATCAGGTATAACACCACCTTCTTCCATGGTTATTTTTACCCTAACTCTCTTTCCAATTACAGCATCCGAACAAAACTTTTGCGATTCATATTCAGGTAGTACTCCGGCTGAATCGGCGCAATGTACCACTTTCCACATCATAGTTTTGGTAAATACGAGAAAGTCTCTTACATCGTGCTCTTTGCCATTTTCATCATAGACAGTTACTGTCATATCCATCATGGGATTACCGCTACTTTGGGATATCTTATCTTGTGATGCGCTTATTACGGCGTCATAATCACCTTCTTTTAATAATTGGAAGCGCTCGCTCATTGCTTCTTGTTCGGAATAAACTTGGTATGAAAACATCTATTACTCTCCTTGTATTTTATTTTTTAGGTGGTCAATACATTTTTGTATCGCATCTTTTGGCATCTCTTCAAATTTCTCGGAACATGATTTGTCCAGCCACTTTTGATATATTTCAACTGGAACCTTGATTAAATCAATTAAGTGCAACAATTCTTTAACTTGGTTATTGGAAGCTAATTCCTGTGCAACGGCATCGCGCTCAAGCACATCACGTCCATAACGTTTAGCTATTTCGTCATATGAAAAAGGAAATGTTTCCATGTCTTTAAACGATTCTATTCTTGATTTTTTTACAATACCAACTCTATCTTTCCCGCGCTTGGAAATCTCAAATACCAGATCCATTAAGTAATCGATCTTCTTATAACAATCAAATGTGGATCCTAAAACAGAAAGGTTTTGACCGTATTCCGTCTTTGCATGGCTAGTTATAAGAACATTCATGTCGAGACGCAATAACAAATTTAGCAAATGTTTAATCTGTTTGTTCGCTTCTGAATAATGCCGCCCAAATTCTGTACCATTTTTTAATGCTGACTTATCTAATAAGTCATTATAAAGTGTCGTCAAGGGGTCTATTACAAGAGTTAAATATTCATGCTTTTCAGTCAACAGGGATTTTACCTCTGTCATTAACTCATCAAAATCTGTCGTTTGAAATATCACTCCGCCATTTTTGGATAATATATTTGTGTACTGACTATTTTCTGCCCCTTTTTCAGTATCGATTAGATAGACCTTAGGAAAAGAAATGGCCGCTGTGGTTTTACCTACACCCGCATTACCATAAAACAAAGCCTTTAATCTTTTTTCTATCTTTTCTGGTTTAACGCCACGTAATGCCATTTTTACAACTCCTACTTTAGTTTAATTATGACCATTTAAGGTCTTCAGATATATTCCCGATGCGCACATCTCTATACGCATGAGGAATCTATCTGCTATCTCTATAGCAATCATGATGGCAATACCACAATCCACATTCAGTGGTCTTTGAATGCCACTCAAGCTCTACAAACGTACACGCATCATCCTTAACTATTTGATTGCTGTTTCTTCCGCATCCAACGCACTCTCTAGTATAAAATTCATCTTCATTTGCATGTACAAATGTGAGTCTATCTACTGGTGTAATAAAGTCTTGCATAATCATTGTCCTTCTCCGTTTTGTAAGTTAGTAATGTGTCCAATTGCTGCGAATCGTGCTTCTTGTTCGTATAGAAATCGTTCGTTTGATTCTTCTGTTTCATTATCTGTCCCATAAATTTCATAGTAATAAATAAATATTCCATCAACATTTCCACCAAATATTTCAAAATCACATGAGTCATATCTTTCAATCATCAGCATCTACCCCATACAACGTCGCCATGATCCATATCAACATGAGCATAAATACCATTCTCATTGTTTATACTATGCTCATATGATTGGCAGGCTCGGTCAATAAGGTCTTGAAGTGATTGTTCGTAGTAAATGATGATGTTTTTTCTTGTGGTTTCAGCGAAGTTCTCTCGAGACTCAATTGAGTTATCTTGCAGCATTTGAAGGAGGGCGCAGATGTATTTGTTATCTAAAGAGAAGTCATTACCATGCACACACTCGCCTGTTTCACGGCCAGTTGCATCCAGGTAAAGTCTTGTCAATTCGTTTTGTTCATCATCTGGCAAGTCTGAAAATATTAAAACATAGCTGTCGCCGTCATAGTTCGCGTACTGCGATACTAATTCTTCTGCGCGATTCTCAACCATTCGTTGGTGTGACATTCTTGACAATCCTTTGCCAGCATGAGTCCTTAGTATATCGTACTTTCTTGTTGAGTTCATTTTATTACCTCGTGTTTGTGTTGATGAGGTTATTATATAACATGTGTTACATGTGTCAACTGTTATATGTGTTATATAACACATATATGTGTTATTTATTACATGTATTTAATAAGTGTTATATGTTACTCTTGCTACATAAAAATGAATGGGCTGAAAATGACAATCGAAGAAGCATTAAAGTATTTCAATAGTGGTTATGACTTATGTCTTCAACTTGGGATTGCGCATACCAATATGGTTCGCTGGAAAAAACAGAATTTTATTCCTGTAGCCCAACAGGTTAGAATTAATCAAATATTAGGCAAGGATTTGCCGATTGATGTAAATAAAAAAGCCATGGAAGAGCGTCTAAATAAACTATAATTATATTAAGAGCATGAAGAGGTGATATGAACATGGCCAATAAAAAACATATTAATGAAGGAATGAGCGAAGAAACTAGATTAGCACTTTTAGAGCAATCAATAGGGCATATTAATGAATCTTTATTTGATATTAAAAATGAATTAAAAAACATTAATTCAAAAATATCATCGCAAGGGGAATCTTTGAATTCAAAAATTGATTCTCATTTTAGATGGACTACTGGACTGATATTTGGTCTTTATGCCACTGGATTTGCTACTCTATTAGGCGCCGTAGGAAAAGCCTATCATTGGTTTTGATATTATTTTGTATAGAAGAACTATAGGGCACGAAGGATATATAATTAACTAATTCATATAAAGAATTCAGGAATTAACAAAAATAAAAAGGATTATAATATTAACCAATAACATAGAGAATTTAAAAATGATGAAACAATTAATCCTTGTGGGACTCTTAATTGCAAGCAGCACAACGTTTGCAGATTTGTTTGATTCGCAAAGTTCATACCAGCGTGAAATGTTAAAGCAGCAACAAGAGCAAACTAGGATAATGCAGATACAACAAGAGATGCAAATAGAGGCTCTAAATCAGCAAAAATATTCATTCAATGGCCAACAACGACGTCCATACAATGATAACTTCTATTGATTAAATGCTATTTCCTTCTTTTAAATATATTGCTCCAGCCCTTATTTTCATTTGGGTCTGGGGTATCTGAATAATGCTTGTGCTCCAAAAGACGCGCATGAGATTTAAGTGAGTCTAGCATTTTATCTTTTTCTCGATGATATATTTCTATTTGTGCGCGCAGGAACTCTATTTCTTTATCTTTATGAGAGCCAATGTCTTTCAGCATTCTATTTTCAAGTTCTAATTTAGAATTTTCTGCGTATAAATTTCGTTCGCTACCTTCTTGTTCTTTTTTAAGTGCCTCTGGGAAAATTCTAAAAAACTCTGATTTCTCTATGAAATATCTACCGTCGTCCCTTGTTGCTGAAAGCTTACCTCTCGTGATGAGATTAGTAATATGCCTTCCTGTATATCCAGCTAGATTCGCAGCTTGCTTTGGCGTAAGCCATGAAGTAGAGTCTTTCATGTTATTTCCTATTGTAATTTGTTCATTAATTAATCTTTATGTTGCATAAATAAAGATCCATGGAAATACTTTGGAATAAAAAATAAATTCAATTTTTAACAATACAACTATCAAAAGAATTTTGTTCCTTCAATTATTGAAAAAAGTTTCATTATTATTTGCATTAATATATAATATTTATCAAAAATATAAATATACAGTAACACTTAATATGTTAATTTACAAAAAATAAGGAAAAGCGCCATGTTACTTCAAGAACTTTATGATCACTATGGTACATGGACTAAATTATCGCGGGATTTGGGCTTCGGTAGTAGTACATATCAGATATGGCGAAAAAAAGGTTGTATTCCTTATCCTAGCCAATTGGTTATAGAGAAAAAAACAAAAGGTATATTCAAGGCAGATGAGGAACACGCCAAATAAATTTTTTTATTCTGATCATTCAAGTAACGATTTGGAATAATTTCTAACTTATTCCAACCTGATATTATTCTGATTAATTCTGAAATTGAATTCTTGATCAAAGTAGGTATATAGGGATATAGTAGCGCTGTAAATTTATGTTTTTGTTTTATTGATATGAGGACACTTAAGAAGTTAGAGGCATCCTTGCCCCTCTATTTAACAAAACATTTTCCCGCGTTGAATGCCGATAGCCGCCAAGCTGTCATTCCGCGCTTTTTGAACCAAGAGGACAAAAGTCATTGGCTTTAGGCTTTGTCTAGGATGTGTCATGTAACCCCCCCCCTTATCATTTTAAGAATGGAATTAAAT
>Ga0193741_1000037_pt1 | contig 32508 bp, 46 predicted proteins | sample L2s2metaG_FD_143059 | JGI IMG/M metagenome (GOLD analysis project Ga0193741, IMG submission 143059) | Soil microbial communities from a riparian zone of the East river system, Colorado, United States - L2s2 | ecosystem: Environmental > Terrestrial > Soil > Riparian zone | place: USA: East River...
TCGGCGCCTCGGAGCCGGTCGAAAAAGAGGAAGTGCCACGACAGAAATCCGAGAGCCCGACACATAGGAGCGACGACGCTACAACCGAGGCCGATCCCCCGCCTGTCCCCCCACTGTCCCCCCGCGCCGCCAAGTTACCGAAATCTAAGAAAGTTTTCGTGACCCCAACGGGAATTGAAAACGCCGAACCCTCGAAAACCACGGGGAAAACGCATCAAAGGGGGCCATCTGTCCCCCCCGATCCCTCCGATCGCTACCGGTCGCGCGACGTTCGGGGGACAGAAAACGATCCCGTCGCGAGGGCGCTTCGGATCGGGCTCGAGGAGGCGATCACCGAGGGACGGAGCGTCGACGCCGCCGCGCTCGCGGGCGAGCTCGCCGCCCGCGCCGCCGCCGTGAGCACTCCGAACGTCGTGCAGATCGCCGGCCGGCGACGGGTGTAGGATCACGGGGCATGCTCACGAAAGAGGAATACGAGAACCGCTACGCCGAAAATCAACGGCTCTCGGGCTACGGGCTCGAAGTGAGGACGCATCTACCTTGCCCGTTTTGCGCGGCGCCGGAGTTTCTTGTCTACCCCCTTTGGCCACCCGATGCGCATTACAAGGCGCTTTCCGAGGGCGCCGAATGCAAGGAGTGCGGGCGCGGTTGGCGCGCGATCCTGACCGTGACCGAGAACTCGACGGTAGTTACCTTCGAGCAGACGAAGGGCGACGATCCGCCGCCTTACGTCAGCTACATTCCGCGCGCGTCGCCGGGCGATCCGCGGTAGGTTCGGCCCGGTGCAAGGGGGTCGTGAAATGTCCGAGGTGCTCGAGATAACCCGCGTCGCTTACCGCGCATACGGCGACGCCGTCGAGTGGCGAAACTACCGAGGCGACCCGATGCCCGATTTCGACTCTCTACCTTCACGCATTCGCGGCGCATGGTTGGCGTCGACGATTGCCACGATCGACGCGCACGAACGAGCTTCGACGATCACGGCCGTGATCCCCAAAACGTAACCGGCCGAGCCGTAGCCGTTGCCATCTGGCGACGTGCCATGTTATGCCGACCCCGATGGGGCGATTGCTCGGCCATTACGTCGAGACGGAAGCGGAGGGGGCGATCCCGAACCGCACGCGCATACGTAAGACGGCCTTCGAGGAGGGCGACGGGAACCCGATCGGCTCGCTTGGCACGGTCGTCGGCTCGGTCGTTTCGCCGCTCGACGACGGCTCGAGCGGTTACGCCTACTTCATTGAATGGGATCGGTTTCCCGGGCTCGCGGTTTTTTGCGTCGGTTGGAAGATCGGGCGGGCGTCGTGAGCGACCCTCGATACCCGCGAGGCCGGCTCATCCGCGAAGATGAGGGCTCGACCCAGTTTGCGATCGGTCTACTTCCGGACCGTAAGACGCTCGTGATCGAATTCTTCAAACCGATCAAGTGGCTCGGTCTCGCCGCAAAGGACGTCGACGCGTTGATCGCCGCGCTTACGGACCGACGGGGCGACATGCTCGAAGCGACGAACGTCGACTATGAATAAAGGGGGGGCCCGCAATGGGGGACAAGCGAAAGAAGCGAGCGCCGTACGTCGGTGGCAAGGTCATTCCCCTTCGTCAAAACACGCCGCCCCCGCCGGGTGATCGGTTCATCTTCGGGATCGCTGAACTCATCGTCGACGAGCTCAAGCGAGGCAACGACGAAGCGACGTTGATCCGATCGCTCATCTCGTTCGCCGGCATGGCGGGCGGGCGTTTCACTGTGACGCGCCGGCTCGTCGGTAGGGGCGAGGTGCTCGGGCTATTCTCGGACAATGTAGATCGCGGCGTCGAGGCGGCGCTTCGCGACAAGAGCGGTGCTTGACGCCCGCCGTCGCCGCATGGCAACGTACGACGCGTGACGGACGAAGAGCGTAACGTACTGATAGGGATTCTCGTCGCCGTGGTCGCGCTACTCGTCGTTGTCACTCTGAGCACCTTATGAATCTGCACGACGACGAGCGATGGTGCCGGTGCGGCGCCGCGATGGTGCGCAAGAAACTATGGTGGATAGAGCGCCTACTCGGCGCCGCGGAGTGTTGGACGTGCCGGAAGTGCGGGCGCCTCATGCATGTGATCCGACCGCGACAAACGCCAACCGATCCGACATCGCGCCGACTTGACGACGGGGCTTGACGACGAGGATTGAAAGGGGGGGGGGCCATCATGATTAGACTATCCGACGCACTCGACGACCTCGCGAAGGAGCGCGCCAAAGTCGAGCGTGAGATCGCGGCGTGGCTACGGACACAGATCCCCGTCCCGACGTGCCGCACGCTTGCCGACCGCGTCGAACGAGGCGACTATCGAGAAACCTCGGGATACCCGGCCGATTGGCCGAAGTGCCCATGGTGCGAGCGGCCGGCGCTCGACGGTCACCTCACGTGCGGCGAGGTCAATTGCGCGGAGGGCGACACGCGCAACGGGGCGACCTTCAAGCTACGCGCCGAGCTGCTCGGGCGACACGTTCACGCCGATCTCTTCGTGGGGTATCGCGTCGACGCGCTCGCCAACGCCGGCAAGGTCGTTATGCACGTGCCCGAGTGGCAGTGTTTCGAGTCGGCGCTTGTGCTCGGCGCGCGCCGCGTGCCATGGGGGCGGGTCGTCGTCGTCACCGATGGCCCGCTCTCGCGAAGGTTCGGCGCTTGATCACGGCGAAGCAACACATACCCGGGTTCGCCTTCGATCCGCGCGACGAGCCGCCCCCCCTTGAGCACGCGGCGACGATCGATGCGCTGCTCGAGATCAGATGGATCAAGTCATGGCGCGAGCACCCGAAGTTTTTTCGCTACGTCGTCTCGCGCGATTACTCCGATGTTGCGCACGCGCGGCACTTGCTCATGGTCGAGCTCGACGGGGGGCGGACATGGTGGGTGCTCGCCTTTCTGACCGACGATCCGATCTTGTCGGAATTGCCAGATTGGGACGAGCAGGCACACACCGGCACCCCGTAGCGCCACAAAGCGACGCGCGTTAGCCGTAATTGGGGGGGCGGGCTCAAGGTGGCGACGCCCGGGCCGTACTAGAATAAGCGGGCCCCCGGTGTTGAAAGCACCGAGGACCCTTGCTCGAGGAAAGACGTTATCAGCGTCAACACCCGAGCAAACCAGGCAAACGAAAGGACTCGTTCACCATGGCACCTCGATTTGTATCAGATCTCTCCCGCGCCCTCCTCGCCCTCATTCGCAAAGAGGTCGCCGAGTGGGAGCGCGCGATCGGTTGGGGCCGTTGCCTCGTCGCGATCGCCTTCGGTACCCGCCGCACCGCGCCCGCCGGCCGAAGTTGGGAAGCGGTCGTCGCGCGCACCGTCGAACGCGCCAAACAGATCCGCTAGTTGCGCGTCGCCTCAAGTATACGCCCCCCCCGCCCGTCTAATAAGGAGCCCATGAGAACCCCCGCCGCCCTCGCCCTCGTCATTCTGTTCGCCGCCGGTTGCACGCAAGCCGTCGAGGCGATGCCCACCGACACCGCGCCCGAGCTCGACGCGGGGGGCGACGTGCTACCCACACCCGACGCCATGTCGCCGCCCGACTCCGCCCCCCCCGCCGCCGACGCGCGGGTCGAAGCTGGCAAGGCGGACACCGGCACGGTCGACACGGGAACCACGGTCGACGCGACCGACGCGGGGGCGAAGGTCGACACCGGGTCGACACCCGAAGCGAGCCCGCCCCCCGTCGAAGCGGGCGTCGACGCTGGTACCGATGCCGGCGGCGACTCGGCGCCGACCGTCGACGCGGCGCCCCCCTCGAGCGACGGCGCTCCGAGCACCGACGCGACCGACGCCGGCACTACCGTCGATCCCGTATGCTCGTCACCGATGCCGGCTTGCCAGCGTGCGATCGAAACCGACGACTTGATCCGCGCGACCTTCCCGCAACCGTGCGCGCCGGAAGGCGATCGCAAGTGCGGCGGAGTGTGGCGCGGCGTCGTCGAAACGTTGCCGATGATCTGCCGCGACGGCCGTTGGCGCCTCGCCGGTTCATGGTCGGGTGTGCAATGGGCGCCGCTCTATACGTGCTCGGCCGGTTGCGGCGCCGCCGGAAAGATCTGCACTCCGTAAAGGCTATCGCCACAAGCGCGGCAAGGCCGTCGATCCCCCCCGGGCTCGGCGGCTTTTTTTCTTTTGACGGGCGCCGTCGCCATGTGACACCGTGCCCGTGCCATGAGTTGGCCGACGGGGAGAAGGGGAACGTTGCACATTCGGGGGGCGCTCCTTCCGATGCAGGGTGGACAGCCCTACCTCGTGCAAGTCATCGGCTCCGACATGACGCACGTGCCGCTTTTTTCGAGCAAGGCGGCGCTCGATCTGGCAAAGGAAGAAGGCCTCGTCGCATGGGATCGCATCGTTCAGGTAAACGACCCGGTCGAGTTTCTCGCGTCGATCCCTTCGTCGATCTTTATCGCGTTCGATCTGCATAGGAGCGATCGGGGGACGGTCCTCTATCGCGTGCTCGATCCGAAACACCCGGAGTGGGTCGAGCACGGTGGAGAGCCATGAATGTCATTGATCAGATCTCCGCGTATATCGCGCTCGACGACGAGGGCGAGGGAGTCGCCGCGTTCTTGATCCCGGAAAAAGGAATGTGGATGCCCATGGTCGCCGCCGATCCGAAGCGGGTCGAGAGCCTACGGCCGATCGCGCAAGTGGTCGCCAACGCGAGCGGCAAGCGGATCAAGCTGGTCAAGTTCACGACGCGCACCGAACTCGAGGTGATCGAAGCCGGCGAAGAAGTCCGAGATCTGGATGCCCTAGGAAACGGGAGGAGGGGGGGACATGGCTCACGACGAGTACGCACAACGCTGGGAAGTAGAGATCAAGTTGGCTCGCGAGCGTTGGCCGAAGGGCCCTTGGACCGACGAGCCCGACCGCGTCGAGTGGCGTTACCTCGGCTTGCCGTGTCTCCTCGTGCGGTCGGTGACCACGGGCGCATGGTGCGGTTACGCCGGTGTACCACTCGGGCACATGCTCTATGGCAAGCCGCTCGCCGAGCTCGAGGAGGATCTTCAGGTTCACGGCGGCGTCACCTATTCGGATCGTTGCTTAGGTCCGGTCTGCCACGTGCCGCAACCGGGTGAGACCGACGACGTCCATTGGATCGGGTTCGATTGCGGACACGCATGGGACGATCAACCGATGTTCCATTTCTTACACGAGAAGTTTGGGGCGGCCGGGTACCCCTCCTCGCCGAGCAGCCTGGTCTACCGCGACGTCGCTTACGCTAAGGCTCAAGTCGAACGGCTCGCCGAGCAACTTGTGGGGATGTCGTGAGCGTCGACCGTGAACTCGAGCTCGAGCAAACCGCTTTGGCGATCGCGCATGGAGAGTACGACGCGGGCGCCGCGGTGCGTACCGTCGGCTATTGGGAATACTACGACACGAACCGCGATCGCTTTCTCCGGAGTGCGCGCGTTCACCTCCGCATGATCGACGACGCGAAAGCGAGGGCGCGACGATGAGCAACCGGCGCGAGCGACGCCGCGCGAGATCAATGAAGGAGTTCATTCGGTCGGGCGACGGCGACCGCAAGGGCACGCCCGAATTTGAGGCGGAGGTCGAGCGCGATTCGAAGCTTGCGCTCGAGCTCGAGCAGTACATCCGAAAGACGGCGCTCCTTCCGTGGCTCGCTCGGCACACCGAGGTCGATTGGACATGCACGGCGCCGGCACTTTTCAGGATCGCCGCGATCGAAATCATGGCGGCATGTCCCGGCACGACGCCGAACGACGTCGGCACAATGGCGGCCGAGGTCGCGAAGTCGGCGTTACCCGTCGCGAACGAGGTGAGTAAGAAGGCCGAGGAGGTGCAGGCGTCGGGGTCGTTGAAGAAGATCGTCGACGAGATCGTAGCCATGGCGGAAACGGAGGCGCGTCGCGAGGCCGAAGAAACGATCGTTGAGACACAGATCCGCCTCGTTCTCGAAAAGCAAACGCGCGAGATCGCCGACAAGATCAAGGTGTGGTGTCCGGCGGGCGTCGGGTTCATGCTCTTCCTTGCCGACTACGGCGCGAAGGGAAACCTTGGTTACGTTTCAAGTTGTGAGCGTGAGAGCGCGATCAAGCTCGTCACGAATTGGCTCGCGCGGCAACGGTTGGGGGCGCCACATGGGTAAGGCCATGAGACGGCGCGGCGAATTCAACCCGCACACCGGCCGGCCGGAGTGGCGATCGAAGGAGTGGCACTTCGTTTGGCTCCCGGCGAAGCGCGAAACCATCGCCGACGGGATCGGGTGCGTCGCCGTCATCATTGTCATGCTCGCGGTTCTCTTCGGTTGGGGCGCACGGTGACAACGCCCGAAGAGTCTCGCGCGAAAGCGCATGCATGGTTTGAGGAGACGACGGTCTACCCGACGCGCGAATGTTTCTGCGATGTCGTGCGCTACTTCAATCAAGCCGTCGAGACCGGCGTAGCGATCGCCTATCTCGAAGCAACGTTCGTGATCGTGCACGGGATCTGCCTCCTCGACGACGGCCGACCATACGCTCACGCTTGGATCGAGCGTGCTTTCACCAACACCGTCACCCTTTGCGGGATCCATCGGGGGCAAACGATCTACTTTTCGGTCAATCGCGACGACTTCCGCCGTCAAGCTTACGTCTACCAGGAGACCCGCTACACGTTGCCCGAGCATATCGAGCTTTCGGAAGCGACCGGCGCGGGTGGGCCATGGCTCCCGGAATACCTCGAGCTTTGCAACGACCACGCCCCCGGGGATCTCGAGGTGTGTTGCTTTTGCGGGCGCGAGACGCGGTGCGGTTATTACATGCGCGGCGAGCCGAGCGACGGCAAGTTTTGCCGGCACCCGGACGCACCGTTTCGCCACTCGCCGTGCGGTCTTTGCATTGCCATGCGCGGCGATTGGCGCCGGTACGCGACGCGACGGGTAGGGCAATGAACCGGCGCGAGCGTCGAGCGGCTCGAGCGCGGGGGGCGAATCCGACGGGTAAGGATCTGGCGACGGACGAAGAATATATCCACGTGATCGAGTCGATCGCGAACACGTACATAGCGGGGGTCGCCCTCTATCCGGACGAGATCCCGCGCTTCGCTTTCCCGCCGAAAAGCATCTTTGTGATTGGCGATCTCGCGCCGGTGATCCCGCGCATTGCGAGGAACGACGCGGCTCGCGCCTTTCTTAACGGGCTCGTCGAGGGCGCCCGACGCACCGGGGATCCCAAGTCGTTCCCAACCGTGTTCATGGTGCGCATTGCGCTCGAGCACGCGGGGGCGCCGATCGAGGAGGTGTCGTGCGCCGAGTGGGGGATCGCCATCGGGGGGCGAGGCAATTGATCCCCGTGATCTACCGCTAGGCGGTTTTGGGCGGCGGCTCCTCGTCGGGGGGCGGCGCCGGCTCGGTGTCCGAAACGGCGACCCCCTCGCCCTGGTCGTCGTCGGGCTCGACGTGCCGCGGCGCCGCAACCCCCGCGGCGTCCATCTCCCAAAGCGAGCGGGCGACGAGGTCGAGGGTCCGCTTGCGGGTGTCCTCGTCGATATCGGGGGGCGCGAGCTCGAGCGGCAAGCCTTGCTCGAATTCGTCAAAGTAACGCACCATGCCGCGCGCGTAGACTTCGGCCGGATCGGTGTAATACCCGGCCGCCTTGAGCTGCTCGGCGAATTGAAAGGGGCGCCCGGCCTCGAGCGCCGCCCATGCCGCGGCATACCGCTTCCTACCCTTGAGGAAGGCGAGGTGATCGACGACGCCTTCCCGTAACGTCCGGAATGCACGGAACCGGGTGGCCGGGTGCGGCGGATCGAACCACACATCCTTGCCGTTGATCTTTTCGCGGCACCGGAAAAACGTAAAGTCGCGGCCGTCGTCGAGGCTACTCTTGACGTTACCGATATTGAAGTTGTGGACATACTTCCAACGCCCCGTTTCGTGCGCGCTTTGGGCCATCAGAGTGATGATCGCGGCGCGGGTGGGGGTTACACCGAAGAGCTCTCGCCAAGCCGCCACAAGGGCGCCGGCGAGCTCGGCGGGGTTGACGGTCGTGATCTCGTGCTCGAGTTGATCGGCCATGGTCCACCTATTGCGGCGCACAAGTCACGCCGCATTGTTTGAGGGCGGCGGCGGAGGTCGCCGCGTTGATACAGCGAAGCTCGAAAACGCCGTTACGCCGGCCGTTCCGACAGACGTCGACCCATGTGCCGGTAGCCGGGCGCACCGGATCGCACCCGATGTCGACGAGGTGACCGAAAGCACGGTCGCAATCGTTCGCGCCGGGAGGGGCGGGGGGTTGGCACGCGGCGAGGGCGGCGAAATAAGTAGACACTAGATAGCGTCTAGTTTTCATGATGCCGCCTTTCCGAGAAACGGCGCCGCTCGCACGGCGAGACATTGCTTGATCGCGCGCTCGAGCAGTGGCCAGGCGATCCGCCACGTGCCACGGGGGATCCCGTCGGCATTCACTTCGCGCGCCCCCCAATCGACACGGCCCGGGAGATCCCACCAGTTATCAAGGACGGCGCAATCCTCGCGGCTCGCGTCGAGGAGGCCGACCATATGCCCTCCGCCGTTCGGGTCGTTCAAATCGATCGAGGTGACGATCTCGCCGGTGTTGGCCATGACGCCCGAGTCGACGAAGAGCGAGCACCCGACGGGGTTTCGGCGCACCATGCACGCGCGGATCGATTCCTTGAATCCCCATGCGCCGCGTAAGACGTCGTAGAACTCGAGCCCTCGGAAGTCGTAAGCGTGAACGAGAGCGTCGGGGGTTGGCTTGCGGTTGACCGTCGAGGGATCCCATTCGGGCGAGTCGGGATCCGGGTAGTGCTCGTCGACGACCACGCCGAGCTCGTGCGCGGCGAGCAGAACGAGCGACGGTTTCGACCCAATGTCGGAAAGGGGGGGCGCTTCGTCGGGGTCGATCCCCGCGTGCTGGATCGCGCGGCCGACGTCATAGGCGAACTTTCCCGAAATCATCTGTGCCGAGGTGTGACCGTTCATCCATTGCCAAAGCTGGACGGCGCGTTTCAGCCACGATCCGACGCACATGCCGACGCCGTTTTGCCAGATGATGCCGCGTCGATAAGGGGTGTGGTCGGCGACCTCGAGCGTCGGCGGGCCGGCGGCCGTGAGCGCATGGTGCGTAGGGTACGCAACCGGCATATCGGGATCGTCGGGTATGTAACCTAGTCCGAATTTGGGCATGGTCGTTTCTCCTTCTTCAGGCGTCCGGGTGATCGCCCATGAGTTGCTCGAGCGCGTCGAGGCGACGCTTGACCCGCCGGTCGGTGCGACGAACCGAGGTGCCAACGTAAACGCGAAGCGCCTCCTCGACGTCCCCCCCCACGCGCGCGACGAGCCCAGAAAGCGCGCGCGCGACGAGCTCGGACGAAAGCCGGTTCGATCCACAGATCTCCTCGACGGTGTGCCCAAAGTGGTAGTACCGATGCAATTGATAGATCCCGACGGCGAGCGGGACCCCCTTCGCGTCGGGATCGCACTCCTTCTCTTTGCACTCGCAACGCTCGATTGCGTCGCGGAAATCCGACTCGGCGACGGCCGTCGCGACCATGGCCTTTCCGATCATGACGGTCGGCGCCGTCGCCGCGATGTCCGCCGCGTATCGCGTTCGGTTCGCCTTCGGTACACCGGGGGCGACGAGGGCGATCCATGCCGCGACGGCCGCGACGGGGATCACTCGGTCCCCCCGTCGGGCTCGGCGCCGGCCTCGATCCGTTTCATTCGAGCGATCCGGACGCGCACCGCGGCGACCTCGACGACCTCGACGGGGATCCTTTCCGTCGTGCCGTCGGGCATTTGAACGAGGATAAAGGGGCACACCTTGTTCGCGAGGTCGATCGCCTGGCAGACCGCTTGGCGGTAGGCGCACGCGTAGAACACAAGAACGAGGGCGAGCCCGAAGACGAGGGCGGCGAGCTTTGGAAACATCGGCGGCATGCGCGGCGGAGGGGGCGGCGGCGGGGGGGAGAGCGAATCGTCAAGCCAATCGGGCGGAGGTGCCGGCGGTAGACTACGGATGGCGCGACCCCTTCGAACCTTTTCGACGAGCTCGTGCCCGGCGATCGCGGTGTTGCCGGCGATGATCCCACCCACGATCGCCTCGAGCGCCGTGCCGCCCGCGAAAGCTTGCTCGAGCACGCCACCCGCGATCGCGAGACCGAGCGCCCACACCGGGCGATTCACTGGTTTTATATAATTCGGAAACCATGCGACCTTCGGATCGCTCTTCGAAACGCGGATGAACGCGCCGACGAGCAAGGAGAGCAGTGGGATCCACCCGTGCCAACGGAGCAATCGGACGATGTAGTCAACGGTTTCGGGGTTCATGGTCGATCCTTTCGTACACTGGAGAGCCGGTCGGCGACCGCGTCGCGAGCCCGCCGCAAGCGGTCGTCGGTGAACTCGAGTCCTTTCTCGAGCGCATTGATCATCCGCGCGAGCTCGACGGCCTCGGCCGTGATCTTTCGCAGCTCCGCTCTGTTGCTCTCTTGATTCGTGGCGATGGCCTGTAGTTCGACCTCGAGCCCGGCGAGCATGCGAATATCCGGATCGGAGGGTTCGGGCGCGTCGGCGATGCTCGGTCGTTTCGTGGTCATCTCGTGTGCCCCCTCTTGTCGAGGTACGCGTCGATCCGGTCGTTCGCCTTCGTCGCGTCCTTCGTCGCTATGCTGAGATCTCTTTCGAGCCCGATCAGTTTTTCGGTCGTGGCGCCGCGCCATTCCTTAACCCCGCCCGTGTTCGTTTTGATGATGTCGAGATCGCCGCGGATTTGAAGTAGCGCGTCCTTCGTCGACTTCGTTACGGCGGCTTCGACGGCTACCTCGAGCTCCTTACGCGTGATCAACCCCTTGAGCCAAAGGTGCGCGCCGACCGTCAACGTCGCAACGGAAACCAACGTCACGACGAATTTGTGGAAGTCGCCGAGCCAACCGAAGACCCGTCGCACCCTTCCGACCATTGCGCGCACCGAGCGGCGCTCTTCGGGATCGGGCGGCGGGTGAAAGGAGATATCCAAAAGCGCTTCTCCCCTCACCTCGGAAGCCGGCTCACAGGGTGACCCCGTTGAGGGCGGCGAAGTAGCTCCGCAGCTTGCCTTTGTCAGAAACGGATGGGATCGGCGTGGCGCCGTATTCATCCCAGATCGTTCCGTCAAGACCGTTGTCGACTGTCGTGCTAGCCCCGATGATGAAACCCGTTGAACCTTCGTCATTCAACATGAGCGCTCCGCCGACTCCTCGTGTCGCGCCGTTAACCCGCACGACCGGCGTCCCTCCGCTTATCGCTTCAATCTCGACGATAGAAGGCTGGGTGATGTCCCAGCTAGCCCCATCGTTAACGTTATTGGCAATGGAGTCGGTGAAGTAGTAGATGATCCCGCCGAAGAATGAGACGCCGAACGCCCATTGGGCTCCCCCCGTACCGTCGATCCTGAATGTCATAAGTCGACCGCCCGTGTCCGCCGCGTTCGACTGAAATGCGAACAAGAGATAGCGCGCCTCGCCCGACGTGAAGATATTATCCGCCGTGTTGATCAACCTCTTTGCCGGGGTACACAAGAGGGAATCGCCGGAAATCGTAGGACGTCGCGCGTCGTCACTTTGCGCCGCGACGAAACCGCCGATCACATCCTCCCATGCGCTCGCCTTGCCGCCGACATTCGTAAGCCCTTCGCGCGCGGAAAACCAAAACTTCGATTCGGCAACGTCGTGCGGCGAGAAACTTTCGCGCGCGCGTTGCATCGCCAACCTTGACCAATGGGACGGATACACGATTACGGTCCCGACAATGCGAGGATGTCCGCCGCGGTCGTCGCCGTCATCACGGCTTTAAACGCGCCCGGAATGTAAGACCCGCTCGGCACATTCTTCCACGTGCGGGCGGATGAATCGCCGACAAGCTTCGCGGACACGTTCCCGGTCGTGCCAACGAATAGACCCTTCGTCGCCGTCGCGGTAATGTCCGTCGCATCGTCGGGCGTGACGGGGGTAGAAATCGACGGCTCGAGTAGCAACACGAGCGCCGCGAGAATGCTCGCGAGCGTCGTTTGCGAGGTGTCTTGCTTCGCCGCCGTCGCTTGGCTCGTGAGCTTCCCGTCGATCGACGAGAGGGACGTGTTGCCGGTATCTTGCCGCGCCGCGGTCGCTTGTCCAGCGTCGCTATCGTCGCTCGCGCCGACCGCGTCGGCGATCGATTGGAGCAATACGAGCGCGGGATCGTCGGTCGCGTGAGCGATCGACATGCTCTTATCTTTTGTGTTCTGCCCGGGACCGCTCGGAAACGTCATTTGCGCCACCCCTTCTCTTATCTATTGTGCCGAGCTCATTCGAGGCCGGCGAACGTGTAGTAATCGACACCGTCGGAGAAAATGATCCCGCGCGAACTATCGGCCGGTGCGTAATTGCTAGCGGCGCCGTTGATCAGGCATCCGCTGCGCCCGAAAGTAATGTTCGACGTGCCGCCGACGAGCACCCAAAACCAAATCCCCCCGTCGGCCGGCGCCGCCGGTAGATTCACCGTCCGCTCGAGCGACGCTTCGATCACGAGAAGGGTGGCCTTTGACGTGGTGTCGAGCGTGACTGGGCTCGTATTGATAAATTGCCGCGTTAATCGCAAGCCGCCGACGATGTGCGTTCGCGCCGTCGAATTGCCGAGCACCGGCCCGGCGGCTTCGGCCGCGATCACGCGAACGCCGTCGTCCCATAGCTCGAGCGAGCCTTCCTCGCCGATGATGATCGCCGGCTCCGTCGGCGATGCGGCAACGCTCCATTGCATACCCACGGCGCGCATTTCGACGACGAACCCATCTTCGTCGCCGCTTATCCGCCGGACGATGTTTTCTTCCTCTTCGTTTAGTTCGACGTCGCCATCGAACTCGACGGATGATTCGACGATGATCCGGTCGTTCGCCTCGTCGTCCTCGACAGTGAAGCCGCGAAAGTTGATCCACTTCCGGTGCTCGAGCTCGTCGCCGTCGGCTTGCACCCGCGTGCCGAGCAGTAGATCCAGAAAGTTTCCCATGGTCGTTCACCTCCTCATCCATCCGAGACGCAAAGTAGGCGATACGTGCCGCCCACTTTCTTGACCCAACGCGAGTAGGAGTTACCCGTCGCGGTCATTGTCAAAAGCAAGTTTGCCTCGGCTTCGTCGTAAATCTCGACGCTGAAACCGCCGGTCATTCCGAGGGTCGACAACTCGATCACGTCGCCGTCGGTGGATCCCGAGTCGTTCAACTTGATAGTTCGATTCGCCGTGAGTGACTGGATATAAAAGATGTCGGCAACCGACGGGGCCATGATGTAGAGCCCTAAACCGAAGTCGGCGTCGACGATCTCGCGCGTGCGATAGTGCGCGCGCCCTTGGCTCGAGTAGGTGATCCCGGCCGCGTTCGACACCGTCGCGCGGAGGTCAGAAGCCGTCGTCGCGCCGCTCAAGGTTACGGTCTTGCCGCTCGCGAAGGTAGCGTTGTGCGCCGCCGCGAGCGTGCCGAGAACCGCAACCGCGTCGCCCGTGCCGCCGCCGAGATTGAGCGCCGCGCCGAGATCGATCGCGCCGCTTGCGCGAATGATCACCCGCCCGCCGAAGATGTCGAGCTCCGAGCCGGCCTCGCCTGTAACGATGATGTCGTCGCCGACGTCAACGATCAGATCCGTACCCGCCGTGATCCCGAGCTCGGCGCCCGCGTTGATCGCTAATGCCGCGGTCGCCGCAAGATCAACGGTGGTTCCGGCGCCGATCTGGATATGGGTTGTCGTTGATAGTTCAAAGTCTGTGATCGTTGCGTGGCTCGTGCCGTCGGCGAAGTTGGTAGCGCCGTGAAACGTCGCGTTCGTAAACTCGAGATCGATCCCGCCCGTGATAATCCCGTTGAGGTAAGCGGTTCGGTCGGCGAGCTGCTCGAGCGCAACCGCGACGCTCGCGGCATCCTTGAGATCGCTATCCTCGAGAACGGTGATCGTTGCGGGATAGATGAGATTTCCAGCGTAATCGGTGGACACGGCTAGACCCCCTTCCAATAGATCGCGTCGTCGGTTCGACTCGCGAGCAGCGAGGGGGAATCCCAATATTCTCCCCACGTCCCATCGGGCAGTGGATAGCCCGCGTCGAGCGGGTCGAACGCGGCATCATTGAACACGACGAGAATATTTTCGCAAAGAGCCGCGGCCGGCTTCCATTGGTCGACGATGCCGCGGATCGACTCGACCTCGGAAACCGTCGCCGACGATCCCCATGTAACTTCGGGCGTGCCCCATTCGCCGCCGTCACCCCACAATCCATCGCGCGCCCAAGGGATACCGTTGATCGAATAGATGAGGAGCCAAAACCGTGACCATAGCTCGGGCCGATTATCCCAATCCCAAGGGTTGACCGCGCGATCGACGGTGAAAGTGCCGTCGGCTTCGCGGGTGTAGACGACGCCGCCTTGCGTCCACACTCGGAGGCGGCACGCGTTCGGCGTGAGGAACCCGGCGATCTGGTCGAGCATCGCCTTTCCGACCCCCGCCCCCCGCCATGCTTCGATCCACAGAAGGAGGCGCGCGCGGTAGCTCGCCGCCGGCTCGAGCGGACCGCGCACGATCCCGCGATCACGACCGTGATAGGCGAGCGCGTCTTCGGGGCAACGTTCGGGGAAGCGAGCCTCGAGCGCTTGCGTTGCCGCTTCGGCGATCACGTCGAGCGGAATGCCGATAAACGCATAGACCATCCGAAGCGCCTTCTCGGTTCGAAGGCGCGCGGGCGAGAGATTGAAAGCCGCGGTTCGGAAGTTCGCCATTAGGAAACCTGATTGACGGTCGTGTCGGTCAAGTCGCCGGCCCAGATCGGCACCTCGCTAGCGGTAACGGTGATATCGGTTTCGGCCGTGAGCTGCGCTTTCAAGGTGCCGGGGATCGCCGCACTGATCACCTCGAGCAACTTGCGCCAGTAGACCCGGCCGCCGGTCGGCGAGATGACGACGCCGCCGATCGGGATCGATTGGACATGAGCCTCGAGCGCATCGAAGACGATTTGACGCGCCGCCGCCGTACTGAGACCGAGCGACGAAGGGATCCAGATAGAGCAAGGTGCGTCAACGGCGAGATTCGTCGCGCTCACGGCCGTACCGTCGAAGCCGTACGGCGTGACGTGCTCGTCGAAGTCGGCTTGAACGAACGCGACATCGGGTGCGGATAGCTCGCCGCTCGCTCCCGCGATGTAGACATTGACCGTGCCGTCTCCCGGGGGCGTCGCGACGAGCACGCGGGTGACGCCGACCGCGGTGCCGTCGGTGCGCTTCGCGCTCTTTGCATAGAATTCGTAAGCCTTTTTGATCCCGCCGACACCGAGCGCGGCGATCGAGTCGCGGCACCGGTCGCGAAGGAGCGGATCGGTCTCTTCGTCGAGCCCGGCCAGGGCGACGGGGTTCGCGCATGTCACGCCTAGAAAGCTCGTGACCATCAGGGTGATCTTGCCGACCCCCGCGTTACTGTTCGTGCCGGCCTCCTCGGCCGCGAGATCGAGCGTGAGCGTTTGCCCGGCCCCCGGGTTCAACGTGCCGGCGCTCGTGTTGCGGTAGGTTTTGCCGGTGTCCTCGTGAGCTACGACGATGTCGCCGGCCTCGTATACATAGAGCCCGCCGCCGCCATTGGTGAGCGTGAGCGCACTCGGCGCCGCCGCGAAGGTCGCTTCGACGCGATCAACCCCGAAAAGGTTCTTCGCGAGAAATGTGAGCCACAAGCCCTCGGCCGTGTCGAGGAAACCGCTCGCGGCGATGACGCGCACGACGTCGCCGGCCGTTTTGTAGAGTTGTGAAAAGAGCGCGACGAGCGTCCGGGTGTACCCGCCCTCCGCCCAATTCTCCGTTTTGAGGCCGACCGCGTTCGCTACGCCGATGATCCGCGTTTTCCACTCGGTGAGCGAAACCGTCGCGAGCAGATCGGAGAATGAAAGAGCCATCAGATTCCCCCCGGAAGTAGCTTGACGGCGAGCTCGAGCCCTTCACTGTCCGCCGTGCCGACGAGCTCGAAGGGCCCTTCGGCGGTTTCGCATTGGATACGGATGTCATATTCCACGGCGGGCCCGACGACGGTGCGGGCGATCGTCGTTGTGACACCGAGGATCCGCTCATCGTTAGTGAGCTCGGAACGAATGCGGTCGGGTAGGGTCTCGAAGGAGCCGTCGACCTCCGCCGAGCCGATCGCCTCGAGCAGATCGAACCCGTAGCCCGGCGCGTCGGCGACGAGGATCCCCATTTCGTGCGGCGTTTTCAATCTCCAAACGGCGTCTTGGGCGACGAGCTCGACGCCCGTTACCGTGCGCGTCTCGTCGACGTCGTCGAGCGACGATAGGTCGGAACCGAAGGTCGACGTCATGTGACGACCCCCGTTCCTGTGACCGGCCCGCCCCCCGGCGGCGCGACGAGCAGCGCGGGAAGGACGACGGCGCTCGAGGTAATGTGACTTACGACGGCCGTCGCGATCGCCGTGCACGTCGCGTCAAGCGCCGCGTTATTCTGTGCGCCCGTGGCCGGGTTCGCGAGGAGCGCCGCCTTGATCGCATTCGCGAGCGTCGTTGCGTTGAGAGCCATTACGCAATCCTCGTTTTCAGCGAGCCCGGGCCGGTGATCGTGCCGGCGAAAGGGCCCGCGATGACGGGGTCGGTTACGCGCGCCGCGGCGAGAACGGCCCCCGCGCCGAGCTGTATCGCCGTCGCGTCGAGCTCGAGCACGGTGGGCACGAATCCGTCGCCGTCGGCGTCCTCGTATCCGACGACCACGGGGCGCGCGGGGGTTCCGTCCACGAACCCGACGAGCACCCGAGAGCCGAGCGCGTGCGTCGCTTTCGCGCCCGGGATCCCGGGTCGCACCGTCACCCGCGACAAGTCGGGCATGCCCGTCGACACGCGGATCGGTTGCAAGTTGACCCGCTCGCCCTCTTGCGTAACCACCCGATACTCGAAGATCCCGCGAAACCGGCGATCGGGCTCGAGCTGCTCGAGCAACCGGCGAAACGCCGTGAGCGCCCGCGACGTATCGGCGACGCCCGATCCCCAAAGCGTCGAGCGCAAGCCGCCGACGGCCGCGACCTCGTGCATGACGTCGACGGCCTCGATCCCAGCGACGACGATGCCCGGCACGAGCGTCGCGATCTGTTCGGCGGCGACGGACACGATCCGGCGCGCGCGGTCGACTGTGCCGATCGTCGCGGGGGCGGCGAGGGCTACCGCCGGTCGCTTGCCGATCCGGGTGATCCCGTCCTCACCCACATACCACCCGGCCGGCACCACTTGCTCGAGCACGCGGGCGGCCGGCCCTTCCTCCCGGACCCAAGACGGACCTAGCTTCGTCTCGGCATTGGGCAACGTCGACGGATCGATCGTCTCGCCGCATGCGGTCGCCGCGTCGGCGAGCACCGTCGAAGTCTTGACGCCGGCATCGTTGGCGTAACTCTTCGCCGGGATCGTACGTCCCCACGAACCCGCCCCCGCGGCCACCCGAAAGCTCGAGCGCCCGGCCGGGCCGGGCCCGCCCGACATGATCGTGCCCGAGAGCTTGAGATCGGCGACCGCGAGCACGACGCGACCCGAGAGCTCGGCCTCCTCGTCGAGCCAAGCGTCACCCCACCATACCCCCCACGCGGGAAGGGCGCTTCGCGCGCGCGTTGCGCGGCGGCCGGCGAGCGTTGCCGTGCTCATGGCTTTTTTGCCTCGACGAGCAGTCGCTCAACTTCGGCCTTCAAGTCGGCATTGGGATCGACCTTCGAAGTCGTCGAGGTTTTCGAGCCCGACGGCGATCCCCCCTTCTTTTTCGGCGGGCGATACTCGACGAATTTGACGGCGATGGTCGCGCCGCCCTTGCCGTCATGCTCCATGCCCCCGATCGTCGCCGGGCAAACGGTTTTGATATCGTTCTTCGCGAGATCCGGGTGATAGATCGAAAGAGCCTTCGGTTTCCCGCTGCTCGGAAGCGCCGAGCGAATGAGAGCGGCGAAGGTTTCCCATTCCGCGAAGTCGTCAACGCCCGCGACGGGATCCTTGACGAGCGTGAACGTCGTTTGAAATTGCGTGATCGACTCGCCCTTGTAGGTCGTCGACGCGCCGCCGCTCCCGTCGGCTTTTTTGACGTCCCATTCGTGGTTGCGATCGTGACCGGAGAGCTTGACGAACCCGGGCGAGCGTTTCCCCGCGAGCACGATCGCGTCGAAGAGCTCGGAGTTATCGACGGGGTTAGGCATGGCCCGGCACCTCGCCGCCGCCGACGGTAATGCTCGAGCTCTCGAGCCATTGCGTGATCTGCTCGATAAAATCGAGCGCTTGCTCTTTCGCCGTCTCGCCGCCGACGACGATCGTACCAATCGAAAGCGAGAGCCCGCCGCCGCCCGCGGCGCCCGGTGCGCCGGCCGCCGGCACGCTCGGCGGCGAAACCATCGCCTCGAGCGCCCCTTGCGTGTCCGACGCGCCGCCCTCGACGCCTTCGGCGAACCCTTGCGCCGTGTCGCCGCCAAGTCCGGCGAAGACCTTCGAAGGCGATCCCGACATGAGCAGACGTTTTGCCGCCTTGATACCGCCGGTGATCGTGTCCGAGATGGCGCCGACCACGGCCGCGGCGCCGCCCGTGATCCCGGCGACGAGACCCTTGATCATGTCGGAGCCAAGATTTCCCAGCCAAGTGACGGCGCCGCCGAGCCCACCGAAGATCGCTTTCTCGACCTCGACGAATGCGCCGACGAGTTGATAGATCTTGTTCGCAACGTCGAGCACGATCACGAAGAGGAGCCCGAAGAGACCGATCACGAGACCGAGCGCGACGGCGAGAACTCCGCCGATCACGGCGGCGCCGAGTAGCAGCGCGCGCCCGAAAAGTTCGATCTCGCCGCGGTAAGGTTTCATCGCGATATAGGCCTTGAGAGCCCAGATCTCGGCATGCAGGAACATGCGCTCGATCATCGGGATCACGTCGCCGGCGCCGTCGACGAGCGGCTGAAACATCGTCTCAAAAAGAAACTTCATTGTCTTACCGCTCGCCGTCGTCGAGTCGAAGAGATCGACGAGCGTCGAGATCCCGCCGAGTAGTTTCTCGATATTGAGCTTGCCGAAGACGCCGCTTATGTTCGTTCCGAATTTGCGCGACTGCACTTCGAGCGCGAGCATTTGCTTCGCGAAGTCGGGCCCCCATTTGAGCTCGGCGGCGCGGATGGCGGCGGCTTCGAGCTCGTCGGTGAGATCCTTCCCGCGGAGTCCTGTCTTCGCCAGATCGGCCGCCATGCTCCGAAGCTCGTCGCTCGTTTGCGGCACCATGCTTCCGAGCTTCGTGATCGTCGCCTCGAGCTCGGCGCCGCCTTGCACGCTCTTCGCGATGCCGGCAGAGAGCAGGCCTTGCGTTCGTCCAGCGTCGGCCAACCCGACGGCCCAGCCTGCGATCGCGATCGTGGCAATCGCCGCCGCCGAAGCAATGGCCAGAATCGCAACGCCGATCCCGATGTATGGGCCCGCGGATCCCATGGCGGTTCCGAGCTTCTTGAAACCCGTTGCAAAACTGAGAACCTTTTGACCCGCAACGCCGGCCGGCCCGCCTAGCTTGCCGAAAGCTTCGGCCATTTCGTTGACCTTGCCGGTACCCTTCGCCGCCGCCGAGACTTTGGCCATTTGGTCGGCCGCGGTTTTCACGTTGGCGAGCCCTTTCGTGAGACCCGCGTGTTTCGCGCTCGCCTCCTCGGCTTTCGCCTTGACGAGGTCGAGCGCCGCGGCTTCGCGCTTGAGAGCCATGGCGAGCGCCGAAGCTTTCGACGCGGCGGCGCCTTCCGTGTCGGTGAGCTCGTCGAGCCGCGCGCGAAGTCGCGACGCCGCGCCATCGTCGCCCGCGCCGATCGCCTTCGAGAGCTTGCCCTGGAGCTCTTCGCTCTTTTGCCCGAGACGCTCGACCGACTTCGCCGCTTTCTCGGCGGAGATCTCGGCCTCCCGGTACTTCGTTTCGCTTACGCCGAGCATATCGCCCGAGAGCTTCGCGGCTTCGGCCGCCGCCTCGAGCGCCGACGCCGTCGCCTTCGTCGCCCGCTCGAGATCTTGCGCCGACGCCCCCGCCTTGACCATCCGATCGCCGAGCGTCGCGAGCGTCGATACGGCGTCCTCGCCGCCCGCGAATTTCGCGGCGAGCTCAATTAGAAATTGCGTACCGTCGGCCATGGTCTCACTTCGATTTCAGTGCCCAGCGGACCAGGTTTACAAACTCAGCGAAAACGATTGCGCCGGCCCTCGCGTTGTCGTCCTCGTCCCCCCGACGCCATGCCATCAAACAGTCGGCGAGCGCGACCGCGCTTTTTTGCGCTTCGGCGACGCGCTCGGTTAGCCTTTTCCCTCCGCTTCCCCTAGGCGGATCGCCTCCAGGCCGACGTTATCGTGAATCGCCGGCCACTCGGCGCGCATGCGCTCATACACTTCCTTCTCGGGATAAGCGACACACGTCTCACCGAGCATTTCTTGCGCGGTGCCGATCGCGATACTGTCACCCTTGCTCTTTCGGACCATCTGCCGAAAGCGCTCGAAGTGCGGTTTACTCGGTGTCTTGACGACGACGACCGTCGGCAAGCCGGCGACGAACGATGGCATCTTGAGAACGTGGACACGGTCGTCGCCGAGCTCTTGCTCGAGCGCGTCGACGCGAACGAGATCTTTTGCCCATTGCTCGGCGCGCGCTTTCGCGATCGCCGCCTTGCGCTCGGTGCGCCGCGCCTCGATCGCCGTCACTTCGTCATGCTCTTCGGTCATTGGGGCCCTTTCCGAGGGCGGCTCTCACAAGAGCGTGATGCCATCCTCTTCGATCAACATCGGGTTGATCGGCACTTCGATCTTTTCCGCGTCGGCCCCCTCCGCCATGTCCGCGCTGCGCCCCATGACGCGGCACCCGACGATCTTGACATTGAAGATATCGACCGTGCCCGGCGGAGTGTGCTGGATGATGATGTCGAAGCCGACGAGCGAGATCTTTGCGTTCATCGCGGCGAGCGCCGTGCGAAAAAGACCCCACCCGCTACGGTAAAACGTGAGCGTCGCGTCGCAATCGTATTGCCCGGTAGTGCGCTTCGACTTGCGCCCGCCGTTCGTGCCGCGCACGAGGCCGACTTCGACTTTATCCGACCACTTGATCGCGGCGATGTCGGGCGTAACGATCGTTTGCCCCCCGTAGATAGGAAAGCTCGCTCGGACGTCGGCCCATGAGGGCTCGACTTCGTTCAACGTGGGATATTCATTCGCCATGGTCGCACCTCAAGAGCCGGCGGTTTGAATCCGGACGCGCGTACGGATCTTTTCGAGGGTCGCGCCTAGGCGAAGGTCGAGCACCCCCGTTAGCTCGGCTTCCGGCACATTGAGAACGTCCGACGTGCTCGCTTTCCACGCGGCGGCGCTCGCGCGGGGGCCCTCGCTCTTACGTTGCAAGAGCGCAATCGCGAGGGCACTGTTGACGCGATCCTCGAGCACCCGAAGACTCGCCTTCGTCGCCGTGCCGTTGTCGTTGAGCTCGAGCACTTGACCGATCGCGTTCTCGGTCTCGGCTTGCGTCACGCTCGAAGCGACGTTCGCGACCGCCATGTTATGCGTGCGCGAAAGAAGCGACCCCTCTTGCGCTCGCGTGAGCGAGAGAGCGATGAACGCGCCCGCCGGCCCATTCGAAAAACTCCGAAAGCACGTGAATCGGGCGAGCAATAGCCCTCCGTCGCTTCGCTCGTCGTGCTCGACGGTGTTGCCCTCGTCGTCCTCGAGCGACCACCCGTCGCAAGGGCCGTCTTCTTTGCGCCACGTGGGGATCTGGACGTCGTGTTGATACTCGCGGATCGACGCCGCCCATTGAACCGGACGGCGGAAGAGCCAACCGGTGATCGGCGAGCGCTTGTAACCTCGGCCGGCGCCGAGATCGATCCGGATCTTGTCGTCGATCGCGCCGAAGCCACTATCGACGAGGGCGACCCATTGGCTATCGTTCTCGCCGGCCGAGATCGTGACGTTGTGCGAGCCGATCTCCTCGGCCGCGAGGTCGGTCGCGGCGAAGGTAAGCACCGTCGCCGAGAGCGCCGCGATCGCGCCGCTTACGTTATTCGAAGCCGTGCCGGTGACGGTGACGACGTCGCCAACGGCGAGGCCGTCGGCAAGCCATGATCCGCCCGAGCGGGTGATCGTATCCCCCGTGCCGCCGACTTCGGCGAAGATGAGCCCGTGCGAACCGACGACCGTGCAACTTGAAACCGGGCCCTCGACGGCGAGGTCGGTCGCGTCAAGCGTGATCACCAAAGCCGAGAGCGTCGCGATCCGACCGGTGACGTTATTGGACACCGACCCGGCGACGGTGACGACCATTCCGACCGCGAAGCCGTCGGCGATCCACGATCCGGCCGAACGCGTGATCGTGTCGCCCGTGCCGCCGATCTCGGCAAACGTGAGCGTCGGCGATCCGACCATGTTGACGCGGATCTTCGACAACGCCCCTTGAGTTTTCCGATCGCGAACTTGCGCCCGAGCGTAAACAAACCGCTCATTCTCGGTTTCGTACCCGTTGACTTCGGCGACGACGTCTGTCGCATCTTGAGCGACGAGCAGATCGCCGACGACGAGCCACGATCGCGACTGCTTATTTTGCGCGGCGAGCGCGTCGCGCGCGTCGGCCAGGCCGGCTTGATCCCATCGCGGCGCCGTCGTCGCCCAACGAAGAGCGACGTTGCCGGCGACGAGCGTGCCGGCGGCGAAGCTCAGTGTTTGCCCGACGTATGGAAGCGCGTAGCTCGCCGCCAAGCCGAGCCGAACACGCTTCGTCGTGCGCCCGCCGTCGAGCGAGAGATCAAAAACGATCTGGTCGGTGCCGATCGTTCCGCCGGTGACGACGGTTAGGATTCCGTCGACCTGGTCGAGGACACCGTTGGCGCCGGCCGCGACGGAGATCACGCTTGTGCCGGTGTTGCCCGACGAGTCGAGCCGGCCGATCGTTCCGACAGTTACCTTAGGGAGTCCGACGAAGATCACCGGCTTGCCGGTCTCTTCGAAGTGCATCGCGCAATAATCGACGCCCGGTGAATAGCCGTGCGTTTCGAGCAACGCCTTCGTCGAAGAGAAGACGCGGGGGGTAATGTCGTCGTCGTGCTCGACGCACGCCAATACCGTTAGGATGTCGGTGCCGCCGGCGAGTGCGCCGGCCTCGTCGTCGATCGTTACCGTAGCTTCGGGCAAAGTGGCCATGGTTCTCCCGCTCCCTCGTTCATGCGTCTTCGGCGCCGACGGGCGGAGTGCCCGCGGGCCCGAGCGCGTCGCTAACCTTCGTCGTGCTCGTGAGCGTCACGTCGTCCTCACCGACCCCGATCGTCTTTTCTGCGTTCGCTTCGCCCTCCCACGTGCGGCGCTCGCACGCGCGGTCGATCGCGAAAGTGAGTTCGTAAACGACGCCCCCCCATGTTTGCGATCCGGCCGCGTCGTCGAGCGGAACGAATCCACCGGGATTGACGCGGATCCGGTTCTTGCGTGCGCGCACGCAAACGTCGAGCTCGCAAAGAATCGCGTCGAGCGCTTTCTCGGCGAACGCAGTGTGATCCTGATAGCGCGCGTTCGCGACGTTGCTTCGCGCGTAAAGGCGTAGCCGCGCCCCTTGCCACCGAAGGAAGTGAACTTTCGGGTTAGGGTGCGTCCCGATCGGCGGGTCGAACGAATCCGCGCCCGGCCCGCCGTGCTCGATCACGATGCGACCGAACGACGACGACACCGAGTCGGATCGCTCGGGCCCGAACGCAACGGGAAAGGGAACGTGTTTGACCTTGAGAGCGAGGTCGAGCTCGCGGCAGATCGTCCCGAGCATGCTCATCGGAGCGCCCCCGCAAGATGCGCCGCAATGACCGCACGACCCTTGGCGGCGAGAGCCTCGACGTAAAGGGCCGGGAGCTTCGCGCCGGCTCGCGGAAAAATGTTTCGCTTGCCGACTTGGTAGCGCATGTAATGCGGGCCGAGCTTCGAGCGAAGACGCGTGCCCGTCGCCACGTAAGCAAGGCCGGCGGCGGCGCGACCGCTCTTCCTCATCGTCACGCGCTGGCCTTCCGCGCCGACGTCCCACGCGTCGCCGTAAGCGTTTTGGCTCGCGTTGAAAGTGCGACGCGCGAGCTCGGTGATCGTCGACGCCGACGCCGACGCGACCTCGTGTGCGAGCGTGCGCGGCAATTCGCGGATGGTCTGCTCGAGCCGGCGGAGTGTGCCGACGTTTCCCCGAAGACCGGCGCTCATCGCAAAAGTCCCCCCGTGCCCCATCGGCGGGGATCCCAAGAGGACGCCGTCATGGCGACGGCGAGGGTTGTGCTCACGGCGAGGTTTGTGCGCGAGGTAACGCGCGCGTCGCGAATCGGGATCCCTTTCGACCCGCGCTCGAGCTGTGCCTTTGCCGAGAGCTCGAGCGCCGCCATGCTCTCGCTCCTTTGGCCGGCGATGAGTAGGAGCCGGTTTGCCGTGAGCTCGGCGACAAGCGCGGTCACGGTGATCGGGTAGGGCGCTCCGAGCGGCACGGCGTGTGCCGGCAAGCAACCGTCGACGAAGCGCGAATAATATTCGAGCACCTCGGCGAACGGGAGCGGCGTGGCGACGACGACGAGGGCGCCATCGGCCGTCAAGTTGATCGCGGCTCCCGCGGCGGCGGCGGCGACCTTGAAGACCGTTTCGCTTATGCGGATCGCGTAATACGTCGTGCCGGCGACGAGCGGCGCCGGCATGGTGCCGCCGCTCTCGATCCGAAAGACGAGCGCATCATCGGTTTCGAAGCCGTGCCCGTCGAGTTCGAAAGTGTCCGACGTAGCGAGCGCCGACGCGCAAAGCCGGCCCGGGTTCGCGAGCAACCCCCGCGGGAGGCCGTACCGGTAAACATCGGCGCGAGTGGCGTATACGTCGGGCATCTTCTACGCGCCCAACCCCCGGGCCCTCGGTTTGCCGAGGAACACCGGGGGCGGGGTCGGTGTCATGCCATCGCGCTACGCGCCGACGACCTTTCGGATCGCTTGCGGGAGACCGAGCGCGAAGCCGTACCAGATATGCGACTCGATCCGGAGTCGCCCAGTCTTTTTGAAAAAGTCCGACGACTCGTCGAAGACGCGAAGAGCGAGAGAGCTCGGCACGGTTTGCCGAAGCGAGATCCACGGCGCGAGCCCTTGCGCGATGAGCTTCGAGTCGACGAGATACCAATCATTGGCGTCGCCGAACTCCTTGACCTCGATCACCGTAAACCCGTTCATATACGGGTTAGAAACGCTCACGCTCCCATCGGCGATCATCGCTTGCTTGAGAAGCGCCTTGAGCGGTTCGGCCTTCGGACTACCGACGAGGATCGTGTCCGCCGACGCGCCGAGTCGATCGCCGTTCTCGTCAACCATGTCTTTCATGGCCGTCACTTCGTCCATGATGTTGTCGATCGAAACGACGTCTTTCGCGTTCGCCTGATAATTCGAATTCGTGCCGGCTGAGCCGTCGAACATGTTCGCCGGGTGATCGGTCGCGAAAAAATATTTCCCGTCCACGCAAAGGGTGGTGAGGCCGGCCTCGATCAACGCGGCGATTTGATGATGACGAAATTGCTCTTCGGCGTTGACGAGCCGCGCGGGCGCTTGTTGCCAATTCCGATAAGCGAACGTCTGTTGAAAGAGGTCGATCAAGCGCGCCTCGAAGCCGTCGTCGAATTCCTCCGACTTGACGTCGAAGCTCTTTTCGCCGAGCGTCTTCGCGCGCCCCTCGCCCTGTGTCCGCTGGTACTTCGTTCGAAGTTGCGAAACCGGAAAGGTGACCATCGGCGCATTCGTCGGAACGAGCGCGCCGAGCTTGTCGACCCACCCGTCGGCTTTCGCGGCGCCGAGCGCGGCAATGTATCGATCGTCGAATTCGCGGATCGCCGCCGCCGACGTCGTCGGAAGCTGCTCGATTGTATAGAGGGGATTCGTCATGGCTTATGTCCTTCGTCCGCTCGGTGGAGATCCGGTCAAGAGGTGAGCAGCTTGCGCTTGTAGTTGAGGCGCGCGCCGACGAGCTGCGTCGGGTCGTTCGCGTGCGCGGCCGGCGTAAGCGCGATCGTCAAGATCGCCGCGGCGTCGGGAATGTCGGCCGCCGCGATCGTCGCGGTGATCTTGTGGATGGTCGCGAGCGGCGATGCGTCGGTCGCCGCGTCGCTCACGAGGGCGCCGCCGTCCCATGACGTCTCGACCGTGAACGTCGCCGCGTCGACGCCGCCGCCGCCGGTATTGTCGGTATAGACGAACAGATCGAGCGTCGCGTTTGCCGTGCCGTCGAAGTCCGTCGGCAAAGTGATATGTGTCGAGATCGGGTCGGCGTTCGTCGCGGCCCATGAAATCTCCGCCGACTCCGCCGCGTCGCCGCGCATGATCGGCGTCGTGTCGCTCGCGAGGATCCCGCCGTTTGCGGCGATTGCACCGACGTCGCCGGCGCTCGACACCTCGCGCCAATCGTAAAGAGAGATCGGGATCGAAGCTTGAGCGGTTTTGATGTGCTGATAGATCTCCGCGAGCGCGGCTTCGACGTCGCCGGCCGACGTGAATGCGCCGGTATCCGTAATCGCGACGGCGGACGCGGCGGCGAGCGAGTCGCCGAGATTCGCCATACCGACGAAGACCCGGACCTTCCCGTCCTCCGACATGCCCATGAACCGGCCGGCGGCTTGAAGCGTGCTACCGGCGCTGTTGTCGAAGATCGTATGATCATCGCCCATGTAAACGACTGAGTAGAGCGGCGTTGCTTCGCTACATGCGTCGGTCGTCAACCCGTTCGCGAATTCGAAAATGCGATCGGTCTCGACCACGCAACGCTTGGCGCCGTCGGCGCCGGTATTGTCGACCTCGTGAACCGCGACGCCGACCGCGGCGCCGCTCGACGCGGTCGAGCCCGGCACGAGCATCGCCGTCGAGGAGAGTTGCGAAACGAGCGTGCCCTCGTAAACGTGCGAGCCGCCGTCGACCGGCAAGAAGATGTCGCGGCCGTCTTTGCCGTAGGGCCGACGAATGAGATTCGATGTGGCGTTTGACATGGGATGGCTCCTCGGGTGTGTCGGCTATCGGGCGACGGGCGCCGGGTAGATCTTTCGGAGGGCGGCGAACTCTTCGGGCTTGCACCCTTGATCGGCGCAAATCTTGAGCTGCTCGGGCGTGAGCTCGGGCGCGTCGACGTTGCCGGCCGCACCGCGCGCCGGCGGATCCTTCGAGCCGCCGAGGACTCCCCGAACCTTCGACAACTTCGTCACCCGATCGCGAAGCGATTCGAGCGATTCATCCATGAACCGTTTGGCGGGCGTCTTGCCGTCGGCGTTTTCCCACGCGGTCGCGGGGATCTCGGCGCCGAGCTTGACGAGCTCGCCGACGAGCTTGCGCCGCTCGGACGCCTCGAGCGTGCCGCGCTCCTTCGCCATCTTCGCGCGCTCGGCCTCGAGCTCGAGGTGCGAGGTGCGCCACGTCTCGACCTCCGACACGACCTCGCCGATCTCTTTCTTGCCCGAGAGCCGCACGAGCACGCGCGACGCCGCGGCGAGCTTCGAAGCGGCGGCCATCGGCGGCGCCATCTCTTCGGGCGGCGGCTCCTTCGCCTCGACCGGGGGTTCGGCGCTCGTGCCGTTCGCCGCGTCTTGAATCTTTTTCACCATGGCGGCGATGGTCGCGAGGACGTCTTCGACGGCGGCATCGGCGCCGAGCCCGAGAGCTTCGGCGATCGCTGCAAATTGTTCCTGATTCATGGGTTCCCCTTCGCCGATGATGTTGAGTTTCTGCCGACGCGCCGCGGCTACCAGCGGCTCGAGATTGTCGGTGGCCGGTAGCGCGGTGATCGCGATGTTGAGGATCTCGGTGATTCGACGCGTTGCCGTGTCGTAGCCAAAGACCGGCGACGAGTAGCGTTGCCGTTTCTCGCGAAGCCGCACCTCGCCGTCGGGTGTCCACGCGACGTTCGTCGCCCAAAGCTCACCGGTGCGAAGCTCGAGCTTGCACCACCCGCGCGCGTCCGGATCGAAGTTAACCGACCGCTCCGAGTCCTCGATCGACAGATGCTCGAGGTCGATCATCACGTCGGCGCCGTGCGCCTCGTATCCGGCCATCACGGCGCGCGCCGCTTGCTCGTCGAAAAGATACCGGCCCTTCGAGGTCGTGTTCCATCCAGCGGCGAAGATCCGAAACTCGGTGGGAAGCTCGGCACCGAGGGGGGAGAGAAGAGCGGATAACGCGGCTACTCCGACCGTCACCCGCTTGCGCGCCCCCCTTGCCATTAGGGTCAACTTGGCGCATGCAATTAACTATTAGCAACCTGTTTTTAATTGACCACTGGATGTAATCAATCGACGGACGCGGAGGGCGACATGGGTGCACCGTCAAAGCGAGCGAAGAAAGTGCGGCCGGCGAGCGACTTCGATCTCATTCGTCTCGCGGCCGAAGTGCGCTCCCCTAGACTGTCCAGTGGCTACTACTCTTGGGACCTTGACGCGATCCGCGCCGCCCGCGACGCGCAAATGGTCGGACGGTTTCAGCTAGCCGCCCGCCTCGTCGAATCGACGAGAACCGATTACGCCATCTTCGCCTCGTTCCTAAATCGCCTCGCGCCTCAACGCGGACTACCGATCAAGCTCGTGCCCCCGAACGACTCCGCTCGAGCGGCTCGCGTCGTCGGCGAGGCGGAAGCGCTCTTCGGCGCTCGCGGCGTCGGCATTCACCCCGACACGCTCACCGACATCGATGGGACGTTGGCAAACCACGGCGTCGCGTTCGGCGTCAACGTCGTGACTCCGCGCAACGACGGCTCGCGCGTCGACTTCGAGCTCAAGGCATGGCCGATCGAGTTCGTCCGATGGGACGCACTCAAGCGTTCGTTCTTTACGCAAACCGCCGACGGCTACACCGAGGAGCCGATCTGCCACGGCGACGGGCGTTGGACGATCTTTCAGGAACACGAGGTCGAGCCGTGGAAGTACGGCGCGATTCTCGCCATTGCAATGCTTTGGGGCGATCACGCGTTCGGCGTCCGAGACCGGTCGCACGCTGGCACGACGCACGGTAACGCGAAGGTCGTCGGCACCATGCCGCAAGGGGTCGCGTTGCAAGATGCCGCGGGAGCGCTCACGGCGGAGGGCGCGGCGTTTCTCGAGCTCTTGCGCGCGATCGCGAGCGTCGACTCACCGGTAGGGATCAAGCCGTTCGGCTCGGTCGTCGACTACATTACGAACGATTCGCGCGCGTGGGAGATCTTCAAAGAGATCATCTCGAGCGGCGAGCGGGCGGCGGATCGCGTCTACCTCGGTCACGACGTGAGCGCCGCGGCGGCGGGCGGCGACGCCGTCGGGTACCTTTTCGGCGTCCGAAACGACATCGTCGAGGGCTCGCTCAAGGCGATCGAGCGCGGCATTCGAACGGGCGTGATCGAACCATGGGCGGCGATCAACTTCGGCGACTCGTCGCTAGCGCCCGACCGCGTCTACCTCATGCCCGACGCCGACGAGGACGCGCGGCGCAAGTCACTCGCCGACCGAACGAAAGCGTTCTACGACGCCGTCGAGTCGGCGAAAAAGAACAGTTTCGACGTGACGGAGGAATACTTGAGAAAGCTCGCCGACGATTACGGGGTGATCAAACCGACGCTTCCGGCCGCGAGCGCGCGCGCGCCGAGCATCACACTCGCGCCGACGGATATCGCCAAGGTCGTGCGCGTCAACGAAGCGCGGGCGAGCGCGAACCTTCCGCCGCTCGACAAGGACGGCGCCCTCGATCCCGACGGCCTTCTCACGGTCGCCGAATTCGCCGCGAAGAAAGAGGCCGGCGCTAAAGCTTCGATCCCCCCGCCCAACGGGGAAGCGACGCCACAAGGTCCGACGCCGCCCGCGAAGGGGGCGAACGGAGCGCCGCCGCCGCGGCCGTCAATCCAGTAAAGCCGGCATGGTAGTCGACCTTTTCCTCCTCGCCGAGCCGAGCGAGGTGCCACACAAGCCAAACGAACGCGTCGAGTCGGTTCGGGCTCGGCCCGCCGAGTCGCGGATTCCACTCGGTGAGCTCGCCCTCGAGCTCGGGCAATCGACCGACGATATGGATCATGCCCTTATCCGAAAGGGTGCTTACCGGCTCGGCGCGGATCGCCTTGCCTCGCGTCGCATGCACCTCGACGACGCGTAGCGCTTTCGCCGCCATGGGTCCGCGCTTGCGCTCCTTCGCCGCTCGCACGTTGGCGCCGACCAGGTCGCCGCCGCGGTTGCGCTCACCTACGACGGTGTCGCACCCGTTTTGCTCGCACGCCTTGATCACGTCGTCGCCCCATTTCTCAGGCTTCGACTTCGAGCTCGCGTCGACGAACACATAGATATGCCCGGCCGCGTCGCGCCCGCCGCCGATGATCCCCGTCGAGTCGTTCTCGGGATTGGTCGCGATCGCCGGGTCGACCGCGACGGCGACCTCCTCGAGCTTCGGCGCGAACTCGACCCGCGTCGCGTCGAGGATCGACGCTTGGAAGAGCGCGTCGGGATTGTCGGTGAGGATCTCGCCCTCGAGCTCTTGCCGGCCTCGCCTCGTGCCGCCGTACTTGCGCTCCATGCGCGCGACGTAAGACGGGTCAAGGTTCGACGCGTTCTCGCTTTGCGCCATCAGAAACGTGATCGTCTCTTCGTCGGCGATGAGCTCTCGGAAAAGCTGCAATGGAAGCGGCGTGCCGGTGACGATGATCTCGATCGGGATCCGGCCGGGCAGTCGCGTCGCTAGTTCGATGTTGTGCCAGATCGTGGAGAGGTATCGCCACTTGGCCGGCTCGTCGCACCAAACGGTATCAAGGTTCGGCCCGCGAAATTCTGGATCCTCGGCACTGTTGACGTAAGCGACGGCGCCGCCGCACCCGTCCGGGCTCGGACACCCGGGACACTCGGCCCGATGAAAGAGAATGATCGCTTTGTGCGCTTTGTACTTCGGTTCCTTTTGCGGCGGAAACACCGTAAGGATCCCGTCGCTCCCTCCCTCGCCGGTGATCTGGTAGCGCTCGATCTCGCGAAGCGTCGGCCCGACGATCGCAATGCTGCGCGCGCCGGCCTCGACCCGGCGGCGCAACCGATGCGCGGCCGAGAGCGTCTTGCCGCTCCCGCGCCCGCCGAGCAGAAACCAGATCCGGTGCGGCACCGACGACAGATCGGGATCTTGCTTCGGCCGCGCCCAAGTCGCCCAATCGTAGCGAAGCCGCGCGAGCTCGGGCGCCTTGAATTGCGCGAGGATTTGCTCGCGCGCTTCCTTCGGTAGACGGGCGAAACGCTCGACGAGGCTCGGGCCCTCGAGTGCTTTCGAAACCTCGCGAGCTCGAGCTATCGCCGCTTGGTAGCGTTTCTCGAAGTCGGGATCGTATTGGTTCTCGATCACCGGCGCCCCCAAAGTCGCGCGGCGATGAGCACCCGCTCGAGGATCCCCGGTCGACTCACGAGCAGGCGAATCGCTTGCCGCGCCCGACGCAACCGACGGCGATGCCGGCTTCGATGACTCACGACCGACATCATCCTCCAGCGGCGGCGAGCCCGCGCGCCGCGTCGACGACGGCGAGCAGGTCGGCGGCTGTAAAGCGTCCGCGGTTGGTGAGGAGTTCGCCGAGCGACTCGATCCGAAGCGTGAGGTGCGCGTCGAGCTCGCGGGTATGGTCCTTCGCCCCCGCCATGTTCGTTGTCAATTGCTTGAGCACCTCGGTCGCTTTGCACATGAGCTCATCGGACGCGACGAGGCGCCCGACAAGATTCTCCTCGAGCTTCGACATCATTCGCTCAAGCGTCGAGGCCCGAGTCGCGATCGTTCCCTCGAGCCGTGAGAATCGCACGAGCGGGTTCGTGTCGAAGTAGTCGCCCTTTTTGAGACGGGCGAGGCCGATCTTCCGCGGCTTGCGCTTTCGTTTCGTCGTCATCTCGATCGCTCCTTTCCGTGGAATGGATTCGCGCCGCACGCCTTGCACTTGATCCCTCGCTCGGCCGCGTTGACGAGCGCCTCGAGCTTGCGCCGAGTCGTCGCCGCCGCGTCGAGATTGCCCGGATCGTTGTCGGGGTTCTGCTGTTCGCGCGGCGTGAGTTCGCGGATCCATACCGCGTAGTCTTTTTGTAGGTGGATCGCTTTCTCGATCTCGCCCATGCTCGAGCGGCCGACGCGCGCGCCCTCGACGTGATACTCGACGAGACCCGAGAACATGCCAAAGTCCTTGCGTAGCCGCTCGAGCACCTCGGCGAAGTTCGACGGCACCGGGCCGCTCGTGAGCTCGGCGAGTTTCTTTTGCGCTTCGGCGACGGCCGCCGCCGCCCCCTCTGGCGAAGTTCGCTCGCGTGACTTGCGCGAACCTTGACCGCCATTAGGTTTGAGACCGGAGTCGGTGAGCCAATGGAGAATCGTGCCGTGCGCGAGGTCGAGATCGTCGGCAATCTCCCGGGCGCTCGCACCGTGCCCGTGTAGCTCGATCATCCGTGCGATTCGTTGGGGGGTCTTGCTCGACGCTTTACTCATGTCGTCACGTTGCCCAGTGGATACGTTTCGAATCTGACCGATATTTCTTTCCGAGG
>Ga0193741_1000038_pt1 | contig 32258 bp, 19 predicted proteins | sample L2s2metaG_FD_143059 | JGI IMG/M metagenome (GOLD analysis project Ga0193741, IMG submission 143059) | Soil microbial communities from a riparian zone of the East river system, Colorado, United States - L2s2 | ecosystem: Environmental > Terrestrial > Soil > Riparian zone | place: USA: East River...
ATTATTATTTAGAATACAATTTGAAAATAATAATATTGCTACAATAGGTCAACTTCAAAAATTAAATATCACAGATAAAAAATATTTAATTGAATATATTGAAAATATTATAGGATTAAGTTCTGATATATATATATCTGAACCTATAATTAATATAATATTTAGTTATGGGATTAGAAAAGGCTTAGCAGAATCTAAATCTATTGTAATTAAAGCAAATTTTCAAAAATATTATAATAAAAAATTACCTATTTCATTTAATCCATTAGATTATGGAAAATTATTAAGAAAAAATGATAATATTTATTTTATAAATATCAATAAAAAGACAACAGTTATTATTTATGTAATTGATAATGGAAAGGAAAAATATAATTTAGTAGAGTATTATCAAAATGGAGTATTAATTTATAAATGGAAAGATACATATATAAATGATAATAGTTTCAAAAGAGAAATTGGTAAATCAATTTATACTTATGAAAATAATGAGTTGAAATTATTTAGAGTAATTAAATCAAGTAAACCAATTAAAAGTATAAAAACACAAAAAAATCTAAATGAAAAAATAATTACAATGGATCTAGAAACACGCAATTTAAATTCACAATATGTTTCATATTTAATTAGTTGGTATGATGGAATTAATAATTATTCTTATTTCATTACTGATTATAATAATAATGTTGATTTAATGATTAGAAATGCAATTTTAGATTTATATAATAGAAAATACGATAATTATAAAGTATATCTACATAATTTAGCTAATTTTGATGGTATATTCTTACTAAAAATATTAAGTAAAATAGGATATTGTGAATCTATAATTCATAAAGGTAAATTAATTTCAATACAATTTAATTGTAATAATAATGTATTTCATTTTAAAGATAGTTATCAATTATTACCTTCTTCGCTAAGAAATTTATGTCATTCATTTAATGTTGAAAGAAATTAATGTAATAGTGTAAATTTTATAAATAATTTTATATAGGAAATATTCCTGGAATAGAATATTTTGATAATTTAAGTAGTAATGAATATATTATATATTGTAAACAACATATAAATAAAATATGGAATTTCAAAAATTATATAAAGCATAAAATATTGTGAACTAGTTTAAATTTTGCTATTTTCAGAACACATTATATTAAAGATGAATTAATTAATCAATTATCTGGAAAAATTTGAAGAAGATATTAGAAAAAATTATAGTGGTGGTGCAGTAGATATTGTATATACCTTTCAATGAATCTAATGAAAAAAATTATTGTTATGATATTAATTCATTATATCCATTTATAATGCAAGATAAACTTATGCCTACAGGTCCTGATACTTTATTTAAAAAGTGGAGATATTATAAAATTTAATCCTAATGCTTTTGGATTTTTCTATTGTAAAATTGAAACTCCAAATAATTTAATGCATCCAATTTTACAAACTCATGTAAAAACAGATAATGGAATTAGAACAATGGCTGCATTAGGTAGTTATGAAGATATGATATTTTCTGCAGAAATGGATAATGCAATTAAATATGGCTATAAATTTTAAATATTATGAGGATATATATTCACACCTAAGAATATATTTCATAATTTTGTTAATGATTTATATCAAATTAGAATAAATTATCATAAAACTGATCCAATGAACTATATTGCAAAAATATTATTAAATTCATTTTATGGTAGATTTGGAATGGATGATAATTTTACTGAAATTTCAATCTTAGATTCAAAATTATATTCTAATTTTGAGAAAAAACATGCTGATTTACAAAGAATTAGTGATATAATTGAATTAGATGATAAAATATTAGTACAAGCTCACAGATATAATATGGAAATATTATTGGATAATGGTTCAGAAACACAAAATATTAATATTGCAATTGCATCTGCAATTACAGGTTATGCTAGAATATATATGAGCCAATTTAAAAATAATCCAAATTTTAAATTATTTTATTCTGATACAGATAGTATATATATTAATAAACCTTTATCTAAAGAATATATTTCTTCAAGTGAATTAGGTAAATTAAAATTAGAATATATATGTAATAAAGATATATTAAATATATGAGTTTATGGTGGACTAACAGATAGTTATGAATATATAAAAATCAAAGGATTAAAAAATCCTATTCATTATACTGAATTAAAATCATTATTAATTAAAGATAGAAAATTAGAAATATATCAATAAAAATGGTATAAAAATATATCTAAAGGTTTTATAACAATATAAATTTTGTTCATTCGCATTATTAATTAATTTAATTAAATGAGTTGCATCTAACGAATGGATAATATTAGGGATGATATTAGGGATAATAGCTTGATTTTTTGTTTGATTATTTAATTTATCAATTGGACTAAATAAAATTTAAGTATACCAATTATAATCATTATTAAATTTTTATATTCAGGTAAAATAAATAAGTTAAATAAGTAAAATTAAATTCTTATCCTCCTCCACTTCACTTCTTAGGATAAGGATAAGTAAGGACTCCTCCGTAAAATAATTATAAGTATTATAAGTATTATAATGGTATTTATAAATATTATAAGTATTATAAATATTATAAATATTATAAATATTATAATTAGGGAGTAGAAATCAGATAAAATAAAAAATTATATTAATATGTAAGTATTTAATACTATTGCTAATTATTATTTATATAAAAAATTATTATTATATATAGGATAAGGGTAAAATCAGAGACTCGAACTCTGAACATCGTCGCCACAAGACAGCATTTTAACCAATTAAACTAATCTTACCTCTTTTAAAATTATAATTATATTTAATAAATTATATAAAATTATAATATATTATATATATAAAGTTAAAATTATAATTTAAATTATTTATATTTTTCTATTTCTTCGTAGAATGTACTCCTCCGTAGAAGTGGAGTAGAAGTGGAGAACTATAATTAGAGTGGAGTAGAAAGTATTCCCCCAAAAAAGTGGTGGGAGTAATAAATATTTATTGTAAATATTTTTCTTAAACTTAAAAAATTCTTAATTTAAAAAAACTTACAAAAATAAATAGGAAAGGTAATTATAAATAGGAATGTATTATTCTAATTTATATAATTATAAATTATAATTAAATTTAATTATAATTGTTTTAAGTATATAATTATTTATTATATTTGTAAATTATTTATATAATTATAGCCGAAAAAAGGAATCGAACCTTCTTTTTACCGTCATGAGTGGTATGTTTTAACCTTTTAAACTATTTCAGCAAATATATATTATTATATATAATTTTTTTTTACAATGCCTCCTACGGATAAAAAATACTTATAATTTAAATTATTAATAATATATAATTTCTAATATTTTATTTTTTATTTAAAGCTATTATTCCACTCCTACGAAGAAGTAGAAGTAGAAGTATAAATAGAAGTAGAAGTAGAAAAATATGGGGAAAGTAATTATTATATATATAATTTTATTTAAAGTAAAATTAATATAATATATATAACTATATTATTTTTTTAATGTAATAAATTTAAAAAATAATAATAAGAGTTAGAAATTATCTACAGAACTAATTTAGTAAATAACTATTTTTTTTAGAATACTACAACTTTCATACAAAACAAAAATATAAACTCTATTAGTAGAATCTGTACTATGTAGTAGTCTTTCCTACGGAGTGAGTGGAGAAATAATAATAAAATATATATAATTATATATAAAATTATGTGTATGTACTACTTATCCTATTTATAGTACATATAAATTAAATATATAAATAGTACTAATACTACTATTTATAATATATGTTAATAGAATTTCTCCTCCTATTTATATTTAGGACACAAATATATATAGTTGTAACTGAATTAAATATAAATATTAATAGGTTAGGATATAGGATTTATAAATTGAATAATTTTTATTTATAATTAAAATAAACATACTTAAGTGTTATTTTTTTTCTATCTATATAGAATATTAAAAATTAAAATTTTCTAATCAAATTTGTCCACAAAATTATTTTTGTAATAGATATAAAAATACCCTTAATTAACCTAGGACCTTAACATTATTTCTATATGTAAGAAATATATAATTAATTATATAATATTTATTAAAAAATAAATTAATTTGTTTACAATAGAAATTACAGTTTTAGATATCTTAACTCTCTTTTAATAACTTAATCTTTTTTAGTATAGTAGTACGTATTAGTACTATATATTAGTATAACTATATAGTAGACCTTCCTACGGCCGTAGGAAGGAGTAGAAATTCTACTACTCTACTCTACTCTTAATAAAAAATTATTACAAACAGCTTCAGTTAATATAATCTATCTTTCTCAACTATTAAAAATAAAAAATATTTGTCCCTCCGTATAAGTATAAATAGAACGGGATATAATTAATAATTAGGATCAGTTCTAGAACTATTTTCTTTTCAAGTACTATACGTATTAGTAGAATTAGCTCTACTATTTCTAGAAATATTATAATTTCTAATACTAATAGTCTATGAAGAATTCTACTTTCTGATCTCCACTTCTACTTCTACTTCTACTATTCCACTTCTATTTCTTCTTATGGCCGTAAAAATAGTGATGAGTATATACTACTACTAATAATATATAGAAGAAATACAGATAAAGAATAAAAATTTTTAAATAAATAAAAAATATAAAAGTATCGATGACAATATTGTTATAACATCAAAAAAATATACAAAAAGTATTTCAAAGGGGTTATTAAGGAACACTAATGCAAATTTATAGAAATGGAGGTATAAAACCAAAAGCTTCAAGAAATAATTAAATTATTTCCCAATATGAAAAAGATAAGCGATCCTAAGGTAAACCTTGTTTAATTAATTACTTCCTGAAGTAAAACATTTTATTAGGGAAAGGAAAGGAAATCAACCGAGACTCCGAAAGTAATGGTGAGTGAAATCGGATTAGCCTAAAATTAATTTATAAATTGAATAACTTAAACATTAATATTTTTTATCAATCAAATAAATATTAATGTGTATTAGTTAGCATAATATTTATTATTATTTTTCCTCCGATCTACGGAGGAATAGTAGACCTTCCTATCCAATGGAAGAGTGGACTAATAATAAATTAATTGTTCTAAAGAAGGTCAAATACTCTAAGTCCTGTAGATTTATAAATTAATAAAAATATCGTAAAATTATTATTATTCTTTTTGTTTGTAATAATCTACGAGAAAAAAAGTACGATGAGAGAAAACTTGTCGGAATATAGGGGAACCATCCTCTAAGGCTAAGTATTATAAATTTAGCGATAGTGAAAAAGTACTGTAAAGGAAAAGTATGAAAAGCGAGTGGTATACAAAAAAGGTGAATTAATAATAATAATTTATTAATGAATCGGTGAAATAGATCATGAATTAGTAACTCTATAAGCAGTCGAAATTCTACTTGTAAAATAAAGGAATGACGGCGTACCTTTTGCATAATGGGTGAATTGCTTGCCCATTTGAATTGTAAAATTCAATATTTAAACTGACTCATGGCCCGTAAAAAGGCCGGTATAGTTAATATTACAAAATTACTATGCTAACGGTGAAGCCTAAGGATACAATCTATGGTAATACCGTGGGAAGCAATTAAATCGAAGGAATAAAGTGAAATATAAAATACACTTAGGTATTAAAATATGTTATAAATTTAGCATATAAGTAATACCCTTTTTAATTGCCCTGTAACGACTGATTCGAAAGAAGAGACCGAGAATATCGGTAACACGTCAGCACTCATATATTCCAGAAAATTATGGTAATTATTCTTTATTATCAGTTTAGATTAAGTCTATTATAAATCTTAATCTAAATAATCTTTATTTATTTATTTATTTATTATATAAAACTTCTTTAATCTTAAATACAGGACGAACCTGTTTAAAATAAATATTCCAACAATGAAAAATACAACAAATTTAAATCTAAATCGGTATTATCGAACATCAAGTAAAGCCCATTTACAAGTTTCTCCTTTATTGGAAGAAATAATAATAGGAGCTATGTTAGGCGATTTAAGTGCTGAGAGACCTAATAATAATTGTAATACTAGATTACAATTTAAACAGTCTAATAAAAATATAGAATATATTAATCATCTATATCCTTTATTTCAAGAATATTGTGGTACTGGACCTAAAATAATATCAAAATTTGATGATAGACCTAACAAAATGAAAATCTATACAGCTGTCAAGTTTCAGACATTAAGTTTACCTTGTTTTAATAAATATAGAGAAATGTTCTATAATTCTGAAAATATTAAAATAATACCTGATAATTTAGAAGGATTATTGACAGCTAGAGGATTAGCTTATTGGACAATGGATGATGGATATAAATCAAATAAAGGATTTTATATCTGTACTGAATCTTATACTTTAAGTGAACATCAAAAACTAGTAAAAATACTTAAAAATAAATTTGACTTGGACAGTAGTCCACATAAAGTAACAAATGGATATAGAATGTATATTTTTAGTACATCTAGAGATAAATTAATACAATTGATAAAACCATATTTATTAAGTCATTTTTATTATAAGTTTGAATTAATTAAAGTTATAGAAAATAAATAATATAATAAAAATAATTACCTAATATTTTTTAATGAGTTGAAGGTATAGTCTAATCCAATATGAAAATATTGGTATTAATGCAGCAAGTTAATAGGAGTAGCAAGGTTAAAAGCCCTAGCGAAAGCGACTGGACTATTTATTTTTAATTATATTTTTTACTTTAGGTAAGGCCTATGGCCGGATATAATTAAGTAGTAAACAATAGTAGTGATGGATAAGTTACTTCTATTAGACCCGAAGCCAGGTGATCTTACCAAGACCAGATTATAATGGATCGAACGGGTGAATGTTGCATAATTCTCCGATGAGTTTTGGTAAGCGGTGAAATGCCAATCTGACCTGGTGCTAGCTGGTTTTCTACCGAAACATATTTAAGTATGATGTCTACTAATAAATTTATGGAGGTACAGCAAGGCAATTCCCAACAAGTTTAAGGCTTGTGAAAAATTCACAACGATCTTTTAGGCGTTTAGGTTGCGGGGACCTCGAAAATCTTACCTATGGAAGCGAATCTCGGAATTACATAAATTGATGGTAGATATTCAGACTATTCATGCTAAGTTGGATAGTCAAGACGGAAACAGCCGAGAACACAGATCAAGGTCCCAAATGATTGTTAAGTGAAATTAAGGATGTAGCAATATCGTATACAGCTGTGAAGTGAGCCTGGCAGTCGCTACTTTTAATGATCGTATGTAACAACGCATCAGCAGTCTAGATAGTAGCACCGAAAATTTAACGGGTCTAAAACAATCAACCGATATCGTGTTGACTAAAAATAAAAATATATAATTATAATATTTTATTTGTAGTCTAGGTAGTAGAACATTCAGTCAAACTAATTATAGAACAGTGTGTCATTGTTTTTTAGGTTACTGAAGAGAGAATGCTGACATGAGTAACGTAAAAAGAAGTTATAATACTTCTCGCCGAATACGAAAGGGTTGCAAATTGGGAAAGGTTAATCCGTTTTGTGTGAATGCGGCCTCTAAGGACCAAAACTAAAGTTTTGGCTGATGAGTATATAATAGAAAGTCCAATTCTATTTCTCTACGTATTAGTATTAGTTTGCCTCCGTAAAAGTAGAAATGGAGGAAATATATATTTAATATAGTGTAGTAATACGTAGTAACTAGTCACTAAAAAAATTGGACCAGGAAATTAATATTATTTGTAATATATATACTACCGTACCCTAAACCGACACAGGTTCGTAGGTAGAGAATACTAAGGCGTAGAGCTAAAAGTTGTTAAGGAACTCGGCAAGTTCACCTCATAAGTTAGACGAAAAGAGGGACCGCATATATATTTAATTAATTTAATATTTAATATTTAATATTTAATATTTAATATTTAATATTTAATATTTATTATATATAAAAAGATTAATTATATAAGGCGGTGGCACAGAATCGGAGGCCCCGACTGTTTACTACAAACACAACACAGTGCAATCATTAATATGATAGTATACTGTGTGAAATTTGCCCGATGCCATTAATATAAGAGCGGTCATGGGGAACTGTGACTAATCGAAAATCTGGTTAATAGCGGTCTTAACTATGAGGATTAACAAAACCTACGGGTCCTCTTTAAACTCGATGATATGCTGGAACACCCTAAAGCTTTAAGTACTTTAAAAGTTAAGTTTAAAGTGAAAATCTTAAATATCCAACAATGGGCAATCAGCAGGGAATATTAAATTCAATTTTTTGTTTTAAAGAAGTATTTTGATGCTAATAGATGTCTAAAAGAGTGTATAATTTAAATTATTATGCATGTTAGACGCTATCAAAAATTAATAAAATTCTTAACAATGTTAAATAGAAACATCAAAAATACAAATTATCTTTATTTCTTAGGCGGTTTTGTAGAAGGAGAAGGATCTATGTCCGTATCTGTTACAATCCACAAAGATTTTAAATATGGAATTAATATTCAACCTATTTTCAATGTAACTCAACATAAAAATGGATTAAACATATTAAATTCATACAAAGAACTTTTTAATGCTGGATCAATAGTCCAAAAATCAGGTTCTCCAGATATTTATGTTTACACTTTGAAAGGTTATAAACAAATAATTAAATTAGTTTTACCTTTTTTAGAAACTTATTTGTGCCCGTTTTCTTGTAAAATGGAAGAATATTCTATATTTAAAGAAATTGTAATGCAATCCTCAGAAGGAAAACAAAGAAATAAAGAGACATTAATAGAATTAGTAAAATTATCATATCAATTAACAGGTAAAGGTAAAACTCGAAAAAGAGAATTATCTGAAATACTTGAAATAATAGAAGATAAGCATACTTATTTTAATAAACAATTTGTAACTTCAATAAATAATAAAATTTAACCCCTTATTTAAATTGAATTTTTTAGCCCTCAGAGACTAGATAATTGAGCATATAATGAAAATTATGTGATGATATAGTCCAACTGTATTAAAAATATTACAGATTAATTGCCTAAGGTAGCAAAATCAGTTGGCCATTAAATGTGGTCCGGTATCAATAATGTAACGATGGCCTCACTGTCTCTACAACTTGCTCAGTGAAATTGAATTACGCGTGCAGATGCGCGTTGCCTCCAGGGGGACGGGAAGACCCTATGCAGCTTTACTGTAGTTAGTTATCATATGGATCTAGAACAATCTTAGTTAATAGTGAATAGGGAAGTCGATCTACTATTCCTTCACGTACTACGTAGTAATTCACTTCCTACGGAGGAGGATAAGTTTAAGACAAATAGTGGAAACCTTATAACTAAGGTTGGGTTTATGTTTACCTTATAATTAAAAAACAAAGGGAGAGTTGACTAATTGGCAGTTTGACTGGGGCGGTCGTCTTTAATAGAGTAGCAAAGTACATCCAAATATTTTAAAAAAACAAAAATAAAACAGATAACCTATCTTCTATTTAATTTTTAGTCTTCGAAGAAACTACGTATAAATATATTTTTGTTAACAAAACTATGTATAATATATATGTATTTTTTAAGTAGACTAGAAGTAGAGAGAGGAAAAGTAATAATTAATTGAAATATATTATATTAAATAGTAACTTTGTTTTTAACTTATCTTTATTTTATATAATAATTTAAGGATAAATAAAAACTATAAAATAAAATTAATAAAGGTATAGCTAGAAATTGAATGGAGATCAATCAACCAGTGAAGGGTTGCGCAAAGTTCAATGGCGGTAAGCATGCTTAACTGAAAGACCTAACAGTCGCACAGATACGTAAGTAGGGCATAGTGACCCCTCGCTATAGTATGGGATAGACGGGGATCAATTAATAAAAGTTACGCTAGGGATAAGCTTGTTAGTCCTCAGATACTGAAAAGTATTTGTAATAAATTGGGTGAATTGCAAGGATAACTTTATTTAATAAAGTCAATTTGCAGCGAAGTTTATATCGGTATCCTTACCTTAGCCCCAAAACTTTGTTTTGGCTGGTAGGTAAGGTAATATAAAAACGTTCAACGACTAGGAAGTGAGTAATACCAAACAATAATCTTCCCACGAGAGCCCGACATCTACAATAGGGGTTAGATATAAAGCTAAAACTATTAGAAATAAAGTCTAAACTATTAGAATTAAACTTAATAAAAGAGTATTAAGACAATACAAACTTATACTTCTTAATATGTTAGACGCTATCAATGAATATAAATCATATGGAAATACTTAAATCTCAAATAATAGGATTAGGTCCTAATAGTAATTTAGTTAAAGCTTATAAAGAATCATTAAATAATCTATCTAGAATCCAATTTGAAGCCGCAATTGGTTTAATGTTAGGAGACGCTAGTTTACAAACTCAAAACAAAGGTAAAACTTATAGAATGAAATTTGAATGGGGCGATAAAAATAAACCTTATTTAGATCATGTTCATAGTTTATTTGATGAATGGGTATTAGCTGAACCTCACATGAAAGCAAGAATTAACGCCAATGGTAATTCAGTGGTAAATTGGGGATTTCAAACTATAGGCCACGAAGCTTTTAACATCCTTTCAGAGTTATTTCTAATTAATAATAAAAAAGGTATTTCTAAAGAATTAATTAAAAATCATTTAACAAAAAGAGGATTAGCTTTCTGGTTTATGGATGATGGTGGAAAGCTAGATTATAATAAGAACTCTAAAAACCTTAGTGTGGTTCTTAATACTCACAGCTTTACTAAAGAAGAAGTTGAAACCATGGCAATGGAATTAAGTATTAAATTCAAATTAAACTGTAGTACAAGAAGCAACAAAGGAAAATCAGTGATAGTAATTGATTCTTCAAGCTTTAATGCTTTCAAAAGAATAATTAAACCATACTTAATACCCGAAATGGAATATAAACTTCCCAAATTACCTGAGTAATTAAGAATTATTCTATTTAACCCCCTTTACGATGAAGACATAGTCTGAACCATTAGGTGACTAGTGGAAATAAAGGATAAAGAGCCTTTATGATAACAAAATTGAACAGGCTGATAGCCGACGAGAGTACACATTGTCTCGGCTGATTGGCACCTTGAATTGAAAATCTTATTCACAATTAATTAGAAAAATTATATATTATAACTTCTTAATATATAGTAAGAAATATAACTTCTTATTATATAATTAAGATACCCTAAAAGTCTCATTTATAATCTTATTATATAGAATGATAAGGTAAGTTAAATAGGAATATATTGAAATATTTATTATTATTTGACAGAGGCTGCCTTTTATCAAAATCTAAAGGCGAAATATTTATATAATACAAATATGAGTAAAACACTTAGAGATATGTTAGTAGGAGTTATTTTAGGAGATGCGCATATAAGAAAAACAGGATTGGATAAAGCTTATATTACTTTTGAACAATCAAGCAAAAAAGCAGAATATATCCAGCATCTACAAAATTTAGCTCAAGCTGAATTACCATTAATGGAGGAAGGTCTTAAAGAATATAGTAGAGATGATTCTAGATATAATAGTACAAATAAATCATTATATTTTAGAACTCAATCACTTGAAAATCTAAGACCATTAGCAGATTTATTTTTAGACGATTCTGGTAAAAAAGTGATACCTACAAACATTGCTGATTATTTAACACCAAGAGGTTTAGCTTTTTGGATAATGGATGATGGTCAACAAGTAAAAAAAGCAGGTGTAACTTTATGTACAGATAGCTATAATAATACAGAAATCTCTATTCTTAGAGATGCTCTTAAAGCTAATTTTAATATAGAAACTAGTATTCATAAAAAAACAAGTCAAACATCTGATAATGTTTATGAAAGAATTTATATTAATAAAGAAAGCTTGGAAAATCTTAAACCTTCAATAATGGAACATTTACATCCTTCAATGCTATATAAAATAAATGAGGCTCCACCAATAATATAAGATTCTTCTGAAATAGAAAGTGATACAGATACAATAGATATTTTCGGGGAACTTTAATAGTAATATTAATTTAGAAGATGGCTATATGCTGGAAACTCCTTAGAGCTTTCAATACTCGTTATTTTTACTATAAAATAGCAGTGATAATTTTAAAGAATGGACAATCAGCAGGGAAGTTTTCATTTTAGTTTAAAGTATAGCAACTATAATAATTTCAATAAGAAATTAAACTATAATTTTAACCCCTCAACGACTACACGCCAACATCCAGATGCTATATAAATTGTATTCATTATACTGGATGAAGATATAGTCTAAACCTATACCGAAAGGATAGGATAAATGCGATGTCGACTCATCCTATCCTCCGGGGGAAGAAGCTTGGAAGGGTTCGGCTGTTCGCCGATTAAAAGGGTACGTGAGTTGGGTTTAATAACAACAATATAAATATTAACATAAGTTACATATTCTAGTAGTAAAATTATTCATTCTAAGCATGCTACTCCAGCACCAATGTAAATTGCTTAAGTTAACTGATTTATTAAATAAATAAGATTAATGATGAAAAATACAACTACAAACAATATTACAAATCTATTACCAGTAGAACTACATTCTATTTTAATTGGAATAATGTTAAGTGATGGTGGATTATATAGATCTTCTTCAACTGCAAATACAAGATTTGAAATGAGTTTAGGAGGAAAATATAAAGAATTAGCATTTCATATTGGTGAATTATTTAAAGATTATATGACTAATCTTGTAAAATCTTTAGAAGTTAAAGGTCTAAATAAAGTTTATATTAATTATAGACTTAAAACTAGATCTCTAAATATATTTAATTCATATTATGATATATTTTATAGATTAAATCCTGAAACAAACAAATATACTAAAATAGTACCAGAAAATATAATTGATTTGATGGATCCTATAGTATTAGCTTATTTAATTCAAGGGGGTGGAAATTTCGATAAAGGTAGAAATAGAGTTAGAATATATACAAATAGTTATTCTAAAGTAGAAGTTGAACAACTAGCTACAAGTATTAATACTAAATTAAATATATATACTGCTGTACTTCTAGATAGAAAAGATCAATATATCTTAACTATAGGAGCTAAATATTTAGAATTATTAAGAAATATAGTAACTCCACACTTTCATCCTTCTATGTTATATAGAATTGGCTTATAATTATAAAATATATTGAAAATAAGCCCCATCTAATTATTTAGATGAAAATTGGATAAATTGCAAGGAGTACTGTTTAATACAGTTAATTTGCAGCCAAGCGTGAAAGAGTGAATAATTGTATAATTATATATTTCACGTAGGTTCAACGACTAACAGGTGAGTTTCACTTACAATAATCCTGACACGAACATCCAACATTCTATTCAGTAAATGGATATGAATGATGACATAGTCTGAACAATAGCGCGAGTTATTGAAGTAGTGATTAAATGTCATTACGATAACACAATTGTTAATACGACGTGAGTCAGTATGGTCCCTATCTTCTGGAGGGACAAATAGTAAACAGGGGCAGACCTTCTAGTACGAAAGGATCAATAGGCTGTGTTTCTCTAGTGTACCAATTGTTTGTACTTTTTTCCACTACTTCGTTAAGGAATGAAGGAATGCATAGTTGGGTAGCCACAAACATAATAGATAAGTGCTGAATGTCTATCAAGCAAGAATCTAACCCCTAGATACTAACAACACGGTTATACATAGTTTTTTAACCTTTTGGTATGAAAGAATTTATAACCGTTAATTAAGAAATAGAACATTTCTAGATAGGCTGCAAATGTAAGTACTGTAAAGTATTAAGTTTAGCAGTACTAATTTATAAAGAAACTTGATGTTAAAGGTTGTTATTTATTAATTTTACAGATAATTCCGTACGTACTACTTACCTACCTTTCAAATTTTGTTAACAAAAATAGTAGTATAATTTAGGAAGAAGTGGACGGACAAAATTATATATTTAAATTAGCTACGCTTAGCTAAGGTAATATATTTTTTATTTATATATATTTCTTTATAATAAAATTATTTATAATAAAATTATTTATAGAAAAGTAAAATATAAAAAAATTATTTATAATAAAGTTAATTATAATAATTATAAGTTATTAAAAAATTTTAAGATAAATTTTACACTATTTCGTTCTACGTAGAAAAATAAAGCCTGCGGCGGATAATTTGAAATAAAAAATAAAAATTTAGTATATATAAATCAATATACCCTTCCTCCGTATTAGGACTATTTTCAAGTAGGTAGTGGAAATATTAGTATTAGGACTACTAAAAAGGACTACTAAAAAATATAAATTATAAATTTTCTTCTTCTTTATTTCTGTACATAAGCTTAAAATGAAAAATTTTATATAAAAGAGATAATAAATATTGTTTTAAGCAAATAAAATATGACTAAAATTAAATTAATTCCGTATGTACTTCTACCTTCCTTTCAAAAAACTTTAAAGTAGTTAATTTTTTTTTTAATTAGTGGAGGAGTGACTATGTACAAAATTAATTTTTGTAGTCTAATCTAATCAGGAAGAATTTAATTTTGGTTCTGATTGAACGTTTTTCAGTAGTTTTAAGACATGCGAATCGTTGTTCTAAAGTTAAATTAAGTTTGATATATTTTTAGAAATTGTTAAAATTAATATAATAATAGGATAAGGTGTAAAGGTGAGTATTGTAAATCAGATACCTTATAGACTCCTTAATTCGGAGATAATTTTATTTTTCTAGAAAAATAGAATTAAAAAAGGCATATGTCTTCTCTATTTTTAATAAACTTAATTGTGAATAATAAATAGGTTTCTATTTTATTAATAAGATAAACTTAATTGTGAATAATAAATAGGTTTCTATTTTATTAATAAGGATAAGTAAAAGATAAATTAGCTATTTATTAAAAAAGGAATGTTTCTGCTATAAGATTCGATTTATATTGTTTAATGGTAGTTGGTAGGGTAAAGGCCTACCAAGCCTACGATCAAGAGCCATGTTTGATAGAACAGATGGCCACATTGGGAGTGAAATGCCCCAAGTAGTTTTTACTACCAGCAGTCAAGAATATTAGTCAATGCTCGCAAGAGTGAACTAGCTAACTGAAATCATATGAGTCATGCGTAATTGGTGGTGAATGTGATAACGTAAGGGAAAAAAATGATGTTACCTTACTATTAGTGTTGTCCAAAGCTGGTGCCAGAAGACTCGGTAAGGCCAGAGACGCAAACGTTAGTCGTCCTAATCAGGCGTAAAGGGTTTGTAGGCTGCTTTAAAAGTTTTTAACTTTAAATAGCTCTGTATAATAAAAAAAAATAATATAAATAATTTATATAATTTATATAATTTAAAATAAAAATACGGTAAAGAAAAAATGAATTAAAGCTAGAATCAAATTGGGGATAAACCGAATAATACTTAGAGAAGGGATGAAATCCGTAAATACTAAGGGGAATACTAAGGGTGAAAGCTTTTTATCTACTATTGATTGACGCTGAGAAACGAAGGTGAGAATAGGAAATAGGATTAGATACCCAGATACCTCTCACTGTCAACGATGAATGGTGGTTGTTAGTTTTAATAAAAACTGGTAACGATGTTAACACGATAACCATTCCGCCTTGCGAGTACGGTTGCAAAACTGAAACCAAAAAAATTAGTCGGTCTCGAAGCAAACGAAGTGAAGCATGTTATTTAATACGAAAATACGCGTAAAACCTTACCAGTTCTTGCATATCCATTCTGCATTTTTAATTATTAATTATACAGAATGAGTAGTATCTAAACTTAAAATTAGATATTCGTTTACAGGTGTTGCATGGCTGTCGTCAGTCCGTGCTGTGAGAAGTGAGGTTAACTCCACTAACGGACGCAATCCCTGTTGTTAATTTATACTTAACAATTAATGAATTTTAAATATTTTCATTTGGGGCTAAGACAAGCCGTTATGGCCCTCATGAACTGGGCTGATATGTGTTTTGGGAAAACACTAAATTGGCTAAAACTATCAAACTCCGGGGACACCCTAAAGCTTATGATACCAAACTATAATCGAAAGATTATAAGTGGCCAGAATAATTACCTGGATATGGTAACAAGTCATAAGATGATGGAAACTGAAATGGGTTATCGCGGATCTAAGTCAAAATTTGTAACGCAACCAAATTTTGTAAAAGAGCAACGAGTAGACGGTAGTTGGAGCATAGCTAAATCTAACCATATGCTCTTAAGGTGTACTCTAATGGGTTTCGAAAGAAACTATCAAATCAAAATCCCTTCTAACCAATTAAATAACAGAAGTTTTTCTACTTTATCAACTCAGAATACGATTAATTCATGGTTTATAACTGGATTTTCAGACGCTGAGGCTTCGTTCATTATTTCAATATATCAAGATGAAAAATCTAAAACCGGGTGGAGAGTAACTCCTAATTTTTCAATACATATCCACATTAAAGATATTGCTTTACTAGAAAGTATTAGAAATACCTTAGGTGTAGGTAAAGTTAGAAAAAATAGTAGTAGCACTGCTGTATTTAGAGTAGACAATATACAAGAATTACAAGTAATTGTCGATCATTTTACAAAATATCCACTTATTGGATTTAAAGTTTCTGATTTTTTATTGTTTAAAGAATGTTACGACTTAATTAAGCAAAAACAACATTTAACTCCAGAGGGTCTTGAAAAAATAGTTGCATTAAAATGCAATCTTAATAAAGGTCTAACTGATGTTTTAATGGAAGCTTACCCTAATATTGTAGCTGTATCTCGACCTCATTATAAATTTGCCTGCGGCGGTATACCAAATCCTAATTGAATCTCTGGTTTCGTTGCTGGTGATTCAACATTTTGTGTAACTATTGAAAAAAGTAGTGATAATAAAATAGGACATAGAGTACGATTAATATTTGGTACTTGTCTACATATTAGAGATAGAGAATTATTAATTGGTATAGCAAATTATTTTAAATTGGATGAAGGAAAATATATTTATGACTCTGCAACAAGAGAAACTAGTTTATTTCAAATTAAAAACAATTCCGATATTATAAATAAAATTATACCTTTTTTTAATCAGTATCCAATATTAGGAGTTAAAAGCTTAGATTTCGCTGATTTTAAAAAAGTAGCAGAATTAATGAAAAATAAAGAGCATTTAACTGAATCAGGTTTTAGCAAAATCATCCAGATACTAGAACAAATGAATTTAAATAGAAATAATTCGACTTCTTCCCTTCAGGTAAGCGTAAACCGAAAAGAGCAAGAAGATAAAACTTAAACGTTTTAATGTTTAATTGTATGTTAAATTTGATCTCCATGATAGACGTGCCACAAAAACTTTTACAAAATGACGCAAAGACCAGACCCTTGTACTAATTTTTATTAGTTAATATTTAAATAATTTTTTTATATAAATAATAGGGTTATAAGGAATAGCTAATCATTAAAGAAAGTTAAAAAATTAATTTTATAGACGGATTGTCGTCTGCAATTCGGCGACATGAAGAAGGAATTTCGAGTAATCGTTGATCACTAGCGCAACGGTGAAGATAGCATTCGTGATGAACTAACTGTCTGTCGCTGGGAAGAAGCTTAACTTGGGGGAAACTGCCGCGAACTTATTTATTTTACAAAGGAATACAATATAATAATAATATCTATCTTAGATTTTTTTATACTAACAAAAATATTTGTTTAGTACCTTCCTACGGAGGAGAACTATAAATATTTAATTGTAGTTTGTATGCTATAAATAATATTACATATATCAAATTATTTGTATATTATAAATAGTCTTTTAAAAATTAAACACAAACACCTTTGTTAAGCTAATTAGTATCAGTTAACCCATTTAAGTAACATCTCAAAAGTCATAGCAAGGTAACTGTTCGGGAACGAGCAGTTGGAAAATAAAATAAACATATTTAACCCCCTATGCTTACAACTATATTAAATTTATAAATAATTTATTTGCGTCCTTCCACTTATTTTTAATAAGTTTAATAAGTTTAATAAGTTTAATAAGTTTAATAAGTTTAATAAGTAGGGCAAATAGGAAGGATAGGAAGGAGAAATTTGTGTAACTACTCCTAAATAGGCCGTATAAGTATAAGTATAAATATAAGTATAAATATAAGTATAAATATAAGTATAAATATAAGTATAAATATAAGTAGGAGGAGTCGTCCGTAGAAGTGGATAAATACTAGTTTTTCTTATCTATAGAAGTGGTAGGATTTCCTACGGAGGAGGAGAGTTTGTAATAGTAAAAAATAGTTAGTAGAAAATATATAAATAAAAAATAAATAAAAGGGGTTAGCTGAGTGGTTTAGCAGTAAATTTACACTTTACAGACAGAGTTTCGATTACTCTACCTCTTATGCTCTCTTTGTATATTTTTTTAAAGAAAGAACTACTAATACTAATATTTAATATGTTCTCCACTTCTATTTATAATACTCATCCGTAGGAAGATAGTGGAGAACTACGAAGAAGTGAAGTAGAGAAATAAACTACTATACATCTATTTCTATTAGAAGTAGAAGTAGGAGTTATCCGTAGAAGTGGATAAATAGTGGAGAATTCCTTCACTTATATTATTTCCTATAAATAAAATAATAATAAATAATATATTAAATAAATATTTATAAATACCAATTCTGTATTATATATAAAAAAAATATTTTTTAACCTCTTAACCAAATTAGACTTATTATTCCTACGGAGTAGTTTTGTTAATAAATAATTAAACTACACTACTTCTCCTCCGTAGAAGTGGGCAAGTAGGAAGATAGTGGAGATATACTACGTACTAGTACTACGTAGAAAAATAGTATTTCTTTATTTTATTTCGTAGATACGAGTATGCCGAAATTGGTAGCCGGGTGAGTCTTAGGAACTCATAATTTTTAATTGTAAGAGTTCAAGTCTCTTTACTCGTAAAAATTACAAATAATTCAAGACCATAGGTCTACATATTTGAGTAGAAATAGTTTGAGTAGTAATAGTAGTAGTAGTCAAACATATTACTCCATTCCTATGGATTAATGTGAATATTATAAACACATATTCTTCTCCTCCGTAGCTGTAGAAAGGCCTCCGTATTACTAGTCCGTATAAGTACTCCATATTACTAGGAAGGACTAGTAAACAAAGAGCCAAAGAGCATATTATTTTTAGTAATACTTGTTTTTTAAAAGAACAAAAACATCTTTAGCTGAAATTGGTATAGCGTTTGCCTTCGAAGCAATTGTATATTGGTTCGAGTCCAATAAGATGTCTGTATACTAATAATAAATTAATTTTATTCTAATATATAAAATATATTATGTATGTATTTATTTTTCTACTTCTTCGTAAAACGAAGTTGTCTTATCCGTAAGGCAAGTAGGGATAATTCGTACTTCTTCTCTTCCTATTTTAAAATAGTCCTAATACGGAGGAAGGAATAAAAACGTATTAGTAGAACGTAGAACTTCTTCAAACTTACTACTTCAAACTTACTAGTAATTAGTCCGTAGAAGTGGATATAAAGAACTAGTACTATTACTAGAAAATAAAATAGTTAGTAGAAAAGAATATTTAGTAATTGTATTTTTAATTTTATAGTAACTTAAAAAAAATAAATAGTATAATTTTTTTAATAATACCGTCCGTCCTTCCTACGGAGGACTATTTTATCGTAGAAGTGGATAAATATTATATATTATAAATATGGAGGAAGGGTATATAAATTAAAAATAATAAAAGAGGTAAAGAAATGATTTTTATATCTATTTTAACTTTAATAGTGGCTAAGGCCCTACCATTCTGTACTTTAAATTTATCACAAATTTATTTCACAAGAATATCAGCTATAATATTCATATATGCCGGATTATTATCTTTTAATACTCTTTATATTCAGTCAATTGGATCAGGTATAGGTATATATAGCGGTTTATTCAATATTACACAAGTTTCACAAACTATAGAAGTATTTTTATTAATAATTGCTTCTTTAATTTTAATTGCTTGGCCTTTAATTCTACAAAATAGTAGTAGTAGAAAAACAACAAATAGTATGTATAAAACTTCTCCTTCGCAAATAAATTATTCTAGTGACTATTCTTTAATTGTATTATTTAGTACCTTAGGTTCTTCTTTATTAATTTCTTGTTCAGATTTAATTTCTATGTATTTAAGTATAGAATTACAATCCTTTGGTTTATATATATTAAGTACATTATATAGAGATTCAGAATCATCTACTTCTGCAGGTTTAAAATACTTTCTATTAGGTGGTCTATCTTCTTGTCTAATATTACTTGGTGCAGGATTAATTTATGCTTATACAGGATTAACTAATTTTGAATCAATTTATAGTTTAATCTCTTTTTCTAATACTAATTATATTATTCAAGGATTAAGTTTAGGTTTAATTTTAATAATTATAGGTTTTTTATTTAAAATAAGTGCAGCTCCTTTACATAATTGGTCTCCTGAAAGAGGACTTAGGAAATCCTCTAAATATTGGGAGTAAACTATCAAATTCCGGAAACACCCTAGAACTTATGATACCAAACTATAATCGAAAGGCTAATGGTGGATGAACTAATCACTCATGTATGGTAACAAGTCATAAGGCTTCTGAAAAGAACGTGGGCAATCGCGGATCTAAGTCAGTAATATTAAATTCAACTAATATTGCTGTAAAAGAGCAACGAGTAAATGGTAGTTGGTGTGGTAATAATTTATCACATTTAAGATGTACTCTAATGGGTTTCGAAAGAAACTATCAAGTTAAAATCCTTTCTAATCAAATTATTCAAGGAAGTAGACGATTATTTTCTATTGGACCTACTACAAATAAACTTACTCAACTAATTGAACCATGGTTCATAACAGGATTCACGGACGCTGAAGGATGCTTTCTTGTTATAGTTCGAAAATCTCAAAAAAATAAATTAGGCTGGCAATTAGAGGCAAATTTTACAATCAATCTTCATAGTAGAGATATTGAACTATTAAAACTTATTCAAACTTACTTCGATGGAGGAGGGAGAATAGGAAAAGAAAGAAACGGTTGTTGTGATTATACAGTAGGTTCTTTAGATCAAATAGTGACAAAAGTAATACCTCATTTTGATAAATATCCTTTAAAAACTCAAAAATATTCTGACTACCTATTATTTAAAGAGGCAGTTATGATTATGCAAAGTGGGGAACATTTAACAATAGAAGGCTTACAAAAAATAATAAATATAAGAGCTTCTCTTAATAAAGGGTTAACTACTTCACTGGTAGAAGCTTTCCCTAATAGCATCCCTTTTTCAAGACTACCTGTACCGCTTAATAATGCTAAACTACATCCTCAGTGGATAGCTGGTTTTACTTCTGGTGATGGTTGTTTCAAAATTAGCATTAGGCAATCTAAATTGCATAAAGCAGGAAGTACAGTAGTATTACTTTATGTATTAACTCAACATATTAGAGATGAATTATTACTAAAAAGTTTTATAGATTTATTTGAATGTGGTCATACTTATTCTTACTTGAATTATATTGAGTTTAGATGTCAATCATTCAAAGATAATTATGAAAAGATTATACCTTTTTTCAGTAAATATCCTATCCTTGGTGCGAAAGCACAAGACTTCGAGGATTGGTTTAAAGTGGCGAAAATGATTCAATCAAAGGAACATTTAACTAATGAAGGCTTTGATCAGATCTGTCAAATAAAAGCGAGAATGAATAAAGGTAGATATCTTAAATAAACTACTATAAGACTTTTCTTAGTATAAATATGTTTATTATTTAGTACTTTTGTCTTATTCTTTTTTTTAATTTGGACGATAAATTTAACCTCCGTGGACGTATATGATGATACACCAACAATAGTAACAATATGGTTAACAATAATGCCCAAAATAGCAATATTAATACTATTATTAGAATTACATACACAAATAGGATTTATAGGTGGTTTAAATTCATTAACTATATCTACAAATGGTTATGTTGAATTCTTAAATTCAAGCCTGCGGCCATCATTAAATATTATAGGTACAGAAAGCTCTATTTATTTATTAAAAAATTTATTATTAATAAGTTCTTTATTATCTTTAATAATAGGAACAGTAGTAGGATTAGCTCAAACTAAAATAAAAAGATTATTAGCTTATAGTACTATTTCTCATATTGGATTTATATTATTAGCATTAGCTATAAATACAGAACAATCAATAGATTCACTTCTATTTTATATTATTCAATATTCAATTACTAATTTAAATATCTTTTTAATTATAATTGCTTTAAGTTATATAATGAATAATTCTTATATATATATATATAAAGATATAAAATTTATATCTGAATTTAAAGGTCAATTTTTCTTAAATCCTATTTTAAGTTTAAGTTTAGTTATTTGTCTATTTTCTATGGCTGGAATTCCTCCTTTAATAGGTTTCTTTAGTAAACAATTTGTATTATACTCAGCAATACAAAGTGGATATAATTTTATATCTATTGTAGCTATACTAGTAAGTGTAGTAAGTGCTTCTTATTATTTAAAAATTATAAAAGTTCTTTATACTGACACAGATTCAAAAGTATTACCGCCGCAGGCTGAATTATCAACAGTCCACTTCTTACGGAAAACAAGTGTAACCACAACTTTAAATACAGAAATATTATTAACAAATTTCCATAGTTTCTTAATATCTACTTTAACATTATCAATATTATTATTTATTTTAAAACCTTCTTTAATCTTAAATAGTACACAATTACTATCTTTATCTTTATTTAATTTCTAATGAATAACTTATTTTTTTTTATTATTTTTGTTCCTATTTTAGCTTTATTTTTATTAGCTTTAAATATTTTATTAGCAGTTCATAGACCTGATGAATCTAAAGTTTCAGCTTACGAATGTGGGTTCCAAGTAATAGCTGGGCAAACTAGAAGTGCCTTTCAAATACATTTTTACATAATCGCCATGTTATTCTTAATCTTTGATTTGGAGATTGTTCTACTATTTCCAGTAGCAACTACTCTATATCAAGTGTCTACTTTTGGTTTCTCTATAGCAATAATATTCTTTATTATTTTAACTATAGGGTTTGTATTAGAAATTGGATCAGGAGCAATTAGACTAACTAACTATGAAACATAACAATACATTAAATTATATAATTAAAATATAATCCCCTACTACTACTATACTAATACTTTAACTAATTATACAATTTTATATTTTTTAATTTATTTAATAAACAAATATTCCCTTCCTACTAATACTCACTATAAGAAGTCCGTCCTACTTGTCCTACGGAGGAACGGTATTATTAAAAAATTTATTATTTAATTTATTTTATATTCCAATATAATTTATAATTTAAAAGATTGAAATTATTACTAGTCTACGAAGTAGTAGAAACAGAAAAAAAAAAATATTTTTCCATATAAATGAATTAGATTACTATGTATATATAGGCCTAGTTTTTAATAAATATTTTATAGTTAAATTGAATATAAAAAATATTGTAATCAATTTAAAAATAAAAAATTGAATTTTAAAGCTGAAAGTTATTTTAGTAGTCCTACGGAAAAATAGATTATACGGACTAGTAATATGGGGATTAAATAAATAAAATTTTATTTTTCTTTAATAGAAATTAATGTAATTCAATAGCATCTCTTAAATAAGAACATACTAATAATGTAAATACAAAAGCTTGAATTAAAGAAACTGCAAGTTCTAAACCAATTAAAGCTAAAAATATAGTGAAAGGTATTAAAGTTATTACTGCTACAATTAAACTTCCTGAGAATAATTTATATAGGTAAGTACTTAATATTTTTAATAATGTGTGCCCGGCCACTATATTAGCAAATAATCGAACTCCTAATGATACAGATCTAGCTAAATAAGACACTAATTCAATTAATACTAATAAAGGAACTAAAGCTAAAGGAGTACCTGCTGGAATAAAGAAAGCAAAGAATTTAATACCGTGTATACTTAAAGCTAAAATAGTTACACCAATAAAAATACTAATACTTAATCCTAAAGATACTACTCCACTTGCTGTAACTGCAAATGAATAAGGAATATTAGAAATTAAATTACCAAATAAAATAAAGAAAAATAATGAATAGATGAAAGGTAAATAAATTTCGTTTGTACTTCCTATTTGTTCTCTAACCATTGAACTTAAACTTGCATAAGAAGATTCTAATGAAATTGACCATTTACTTGGAATTAAATTAGATTCATTATTTCCGTACAAATGTAATCCTATTACAAATAATAGAATAAAACTAGCATATAAACCTAAATTAGTTAAAGTAATATTTAAATAACCTAAAATTGGAGCATTAATCCCTATTAAACTTGATACTTCAAATTGACTTAAAGGTGATAAAATTAAAAATTGTGACATTATCGTTTTAAAAATTATTAGTGACTGTGGTTTTATTTTGATTTTATATCTAATGATAAAATATTTATCCCTAAAAAATTTATCCCTTTTATTATAAAAAAAGTTATATTTCCTTCAGGTAAAACTTATATTTCTTATATTTCTTATATTTACACAGACGGAGGATAAGTAGTAGTCCACTTCTACGGAGGAAGGGTATATTTAATTAAATATATTTAAATATAGGGGTTTAATTATATAATAAATATAATATAAATATTGTAATTAAGATAATATTAAAAATGAGTACAAATATAATTATTATTAATTTTGTCTCTCTCTAGCCTAAGGCTTTATCTACGAAGACGAAGAAATAGTCCTTCCAGTACCTACGGATAATTTTAAGTACGTACTCCTACGGATAAATACGAAGAAGAAGGAGAGAACAGTAATAATAATGAAGCAAAATATATAATTATTAATCTTGTTTCATTAAACATAGAAGTATCTATTAATACAGGAGCAAATATTAAGAATAATAAAGATAATAAACCTATAGTAATATAAAGTGAATATGTGGTAATAATACCTGTATCTAATTTAGCAATATTAATTCCAGTATTAGTGAATGTATTTCCTAATCCATAAGGTCCTAATAATTCTATTAGTCCTCTATCTATTTCTTTAGAGATAATATATCCTAATTGTAATCCAGCAGAAACTATATAATTATTATATAAAACATCAAAATAATATTTACCATTTAAGAAACCATATAATTTTCTTCCTAGAAAATTATTAGTGCAGATATTAATAATAAATTCAGGAGCAGGAGAAATATGATACATAAATAAAGCTAGACAAGCACCAGATAAACTTAAAATAGCAGGTAATAATTTAATTAATGGATTAAGTGAGAATTCTGCTTCAATAATAGAAATATTATTAGGATGAATAAATAAAGAATTTCCGAAGAAATCAGAACCAACTCCCACAAATAAATCTGAGAATACATATCCAAAGAAAATACTAAATAAAGCTAATAATAATAATGGTATAATTGTTGCAATATTTGATTCATGAGCATTTAAATAATATTGTTTTGGAGAATTTGGAGTGGTTAAGAATACTAAACTAATTAATCTAAAACTATAAAAGGCTGTTATTCCTGCAGTTAAAGAACCTAACATATATGCATACATTCCACTAAAACTATATTGTCCATAAGCTAATTCTAATATTAAATCTTTACTATAGAATCCAGTTAAGAATGGTGTAGCTAATAAACTAAGAGAACCTACTAACATAACTGAGTAAGAAAAAGGTAAAAATTTAATTAATCCACCCATTTTTCTAACATCTTGTTGGTCTGCAAATGAATGAATTACTGCTCCTGCTCCTAAGAATAATAATGCTTTAAAGAATGCATGATTTACAGTATGCATTAAAGCTACATTATATTGACTAAGACCTATAGCCATCATCATATATCCTAATTGAGATATAGTACTAAAAGCAATTATTCTTTTTAAATCATTTTGTAATAGACCACATGTACCTGCAAAAAAGGCAGTTGTAGATCCTATTAATGTTATTATTAATAAAGCGGTAGAACTATATTCTAATATTGGAGAACATCTTAATAATAAATAAATTCCAGCTGTAACTAGAGTAGCAGCATGAAGTAATGCAGATACTGGTGTAGGCATTATGTTAACAGTAAATCTCTGTACTGATCGGACTATATCATCTTCACAATTTAAATATGAAGCTTCACATGTAGTCTCTGAGGATCCTACTCTAGCATTGAAAATACAATTTTGTTTCCTGCTGATTGTCCATTGTAACATCTTTAAGATTGTCACAAATAACTATAATTTTTAATTTAACTAACAACTATATATGTAAATAATTATGGTTGTTAGTTGTTAGTTTTAGTTGTTAGTTATTTGTACTTAAAGCTTTAGGGTGTTCCAGCATATAGTGAAGTTTAAGGAGGCCCCTATTTAAAACAATTATCAATTATATTCCTAGTTTATATAAGAAATCTTTATGTATATATGGTTTTACCAATAAAATAACCCTATCCATACTAGTTTTAGATATTCTAATTCTATATCTATTATTAATTTTACTTCTTATTTTCAAGGTTGATTTAATACTTAATTTTTCTAGTAATGATTGAAGAATTAAACATTCTTCTTCAGTAAAGGATTCAGTACAAAGAATCACTGTTTGAGCTCTTCCATAAGAATCAAAATAACCATCGTCCATAATCCAATAAGCTAATGATATTTCTGAGAACATTTCAGATATATTTAAAGGAACAATTTTAATAAACTTGTTTGTTTCATCATCTTTTTTATACCATATACTATGTAAAGCTGTATATAAAGGATGTGTTTTAGTTTTAAAATGGTATTGAGTTATTTTTTTGTCTTTATGGTGAGGAAGTAAAATATTTGGATAAGGATAAAATTTAGTATCAGTAAATTGACTATAAATATTCTGACTTAAATGTTGTAAATAATTTAAAGAATAAACATCCATAGTCATAGCAAATTTACCTTGACCTTTATTATATTTAGAAAGACTTATAGAACCATCACCTAACATATTTCCAGTAATAGCATGTAATGTAGATGTAGGTATAGAATGAATAATAGGTAAAATAGATAAATAGTTTATATCAATAGAATTGTTAGAATAATGATAGTAAAATAGAATATAAATAAATATAAAATATAATTGTTTAACACCATTAAAAGCCTCCATACTTCCAGGTAACCACGAATGAAGAGGTATATTAGCACTTTTAGCTAAAGCCCCACCTAATAATAATAAAGCAATTATTGTAATAGCAGTGTCATTCATATAAGGTACTAATGAAAATACTTGAGAGTAATTTAAAGAACCAAATAATGCAAATATAGCAAAAAATCCTATACTCATTAACATATCTCCAGCTCTATTCATAGTAAATGCTAACATTGCTGCTTTATTTGCTTGAATTCTAGTAAAATAGAAATTAATTAATAAATAAGATACTAATCCAATTGCTTCCCACATTGTAGATAATATTAATTTAGATTAATCCCTTTACTTTATATGCCATAGTATTATGCATATATGGTCCTACAATAGAAGCTAATGATTGTATTTGTCGTATTGGTATAACGATCGCCCATTGTTCATGTCGTTTTTTAATAATTCGAGTTCTTAGTTCGAAATTTTCTTTAAGAGCTACTTGAAGTAGATTAATATCGTTTAGAGTAAATTTATCTGTATTTAAATGGGTTGCTTTAAATACATCAATACCTCCGTCATCCATAATCCAATAGGCTAGTGATCGAGCATTAAGTAGTTCTTTAATATTATTTGGAACTACTTTATACCGTTTATTTAATTCGTCATATTTATAAAATAGATCATAATAATAATTAAGACAAGGATATCGTAATGATTTGAAGGCTATTGTTTTATAAATTTTATTTGTTCTCTTATCAGGTTTACGAGTATAAATTCGAGGTGGTGTTCCTGTCAAATCCTTAAATATTTCATATAAAGATAATAAATATTTTTCATGTCCTGGATATGTCTGATCAAATCGTATTCGAGGATTGTGAGTAGGTTTCTCTCGTTCCATACATGCATCACCTAGAAGAGTTCCAACAAGAACATCTGTTTGTAGAGATGTTAATACAATGCTACTTAGCATTATTGTAGGAGAATTTAGTTGATTAATAAATATATTAATATTTCACAATTATTCTTAACCTTTCAGTTAAGATTGGACTATATCTTCAACTCTTATTTTTAAATTTATGAGAGTGCACCACGTATAGTCTCTGAGGATCCTACCTTACTATCTACCTAACGATTAACAATACTGTAGAAAATAGTTAGTTTCCTGCTGATTGTCCATTTAAACATACTTGAAATTGTCACCATATGAGGTATTCAAGTCTTTAGGAGATTCCAGCATATAGTGGTGTACTTTATGTAATTCGCATTACACTTAGGCCGGGAAGATTTGACCTACAAACATTACAAAAAAATTACCGCCACAAATTAATACTAACATTCCTCAAGTAAAGGCTGATAAATATGAAAAAAATCTTTGATTATGCATGGCCGTCAAATTTATCATGCAATTAATTATCAAATTTTCTACCTGTATTCATTTTAGATTTTATAGTTCTAATTCGATCCAATCCCTCAACTGTTAAATGTTTTCCATCATTCATTAATTTAGCAATTTCACACCAATCAAGATAATCAAATAATTTTGTACCTCCTAAAGGATTTTTTTCAAAAAATGGAATAATTATATTAGTTAAATCATTTAGATCAACTATATAAAAACTTAGTGCTTCTGCATTAGGATATTTATATATTTTCCCTGATTCTAAATATTTAGCTAAAGACTCCATTAATTTAATATCTCTAATGTGTTGTGATATTCTAAATCTTAATTGAGCTCGGTATCCTATTTTATTAGTTGATTTAGTGATATTTACATCGAAATTTCCTTCACCTGTGACAAAGCCTGATAACCAATTAGGATCTGGTATATTTTCAGTATTGATCACAGGTTTTTTAACTGGAATGTAGTTTTTAAACTCAGATTTTAAAAAATCAGATAATCCTAAGTTCATTGATGCTTTTAGATTAATTATTTGATATAACCCTTCAATGCTTAGATGTTTTTTATCGTTAATAAGTGTAATTACTTCTTTAAACAATTTATAATCTGCTGCTTTTTGAGTCAATAAAGGGTATTTGTCGAAATGACTAATTAAAATATTTAAATCTTTAATAGAATCAATTGAATAGTTTACTATATTTCGATTAGAATAACTATAAATAGAACCAATACCACCTAAAAATTGTTGTAATTGTAGTAATAATGATAAATCTCGTTTATCTACACCAATTTGAAATTTAGTTTGTACCCGCCAACCTAATTTACGTTGATTGTTTTTATCAATTATTACAGAAAATGAGCCTTCAGCATCTGTGAATCCAGTTATAAACCAAGGATTTAATTTAGATGAATATTTAATAGTAGAAAAATTTTTAATTAATTGATTAGAAGGGATTTTGACTGGATAGTTTCTTTCGAAACCCATTAGAGTACACCTTAAGTTTTTATTTATATTTAAAAACCAACTACCATCTACTCGTTGCTCTTTTACAGTTCTAATTGGTAAAACTGACTTAGATCCGCGATAACCCATTTCAGTTTCATTCATCTTATGACTTGTTACCATACCCAGGTAATTATTCTGGCCACTTATAACCTTTCGATTATAGCTTGGTATCATAAGCTTTAGGGCGTCCCCGGAATTTGATAGTTTATTACCCACAATTAGTGTTTTCCCAAAACACATAGCAGGATCTGAAGCTAAATAATCAATAGTATAAATATGAATTAAACTGGAACAATATAATACAGCTATACCTAAAGATACTGTTAATTGATCAAAATAGAAATCCCAAGAAATTGACATTAATTCGGAATCTAACCAACTTCCTAAATTAATAGTTACTGGTGATCCACAAATTCCTACTTCATAAAAAGCAATTGTCATTAAAAAAGAGGATAATAATAAACAAGTACATGTAATAAATTTAGCTCCTGTTACTCCTACTTTTCTTCCTAAAAAAGAGGATACAATAGAACCTAATAAGGGTAAAATTATAATTGAAAGATACATTATGTTCTTAATGAAATAGTTCCTCTTAATCTATAATAAGCTACTAAAATACTTAAACCTATAACTGATTCTGCTCCAGCAATAGATATTATATATATACTAAAAGTTTGTCCTACACTATCATCAAAACCATAAGAACTAATTAATACTAATAAAGTTACAGCAAGTAACATTATTTCTATAGCTATGATCATTAGTATTATATTTTTTCTATTTAAAATAAATCCTAAAATACCTATTAAAAATAAGAATAATGATAAATTCATAATTGAAATATTTTATTTTTCTTTTTAGTTACAGATAATAAATGCAAATTAATAATTTTTTTTTTAATTATAAAATTATTTATACACGTAAGTGTTTTATTTAATTTAATTTTTTTTTATTAATTTTATTTTTTATTTAATTTTTATTTTATTTTATTTAAATTAATTTTATTAGGTAGGGGATTATAATTATTTATATAATTATTATATAATAATTTTTGTTTTAGTATTATTAATTATTTTATTTTGGGATTATAATTATTTATATAATAATTTTTTTTAAGTATTATTAATTATTTTATTTGATCTTGAAATAATAATAGTTGCAAACATAGCTAATAATAATATTACACTTAAAGTTATAAATAAAATAGCACCATAAGTGTATAAATTATGACCTACTATTTCTATTTGTTGAAAATCTGTTATTAATATATCAGATAAAGATGAAAAATGATAATTATTAACAATAAAATTAATTAAATTATATTCAATAATATTAGAATCTGAAAAAATACTATTTAAATATGTAATTTTATCTAATAATACAGATAAAGCTGGTACATTGTTATAATTGAAAGGTAGAATTTGAAAAATTATAAATATAAATAAAGACCCTATAGCAATAGCTAATGGTAAATTTTTAGTATATTGGGATCCTGTTTCTAATATATCAGTTAATTTTATATTAATCATCATAATTACAAATAAAAATAAAACGGCTATAGCACCAACATATATTACTATATAAGATATACCTATATAATTAATTCCAATAAGAATTAAATATCCAGCAGCTTGAACAAAAGTAGAAATTAAAAAAATAACTGAAATTACTGGATTTTTAGAAGTAATACAAAAAATACTTGATAATAATATACCAAAAGCTAATATATTTATAAATAAAGTTGTCATAAAAAAATAATTTTTATAGCCACCGTATTTTATTTATTATATATTAATACTAATTTTTCTTAGCTTAGAATTATATTTTACGAAAAATCAGAATTAAAAAACAAAAATATATTTATTTGAATTCTATTTTTAATTTTATATTTATTTATTATTATATATTATTTAATTATATCGGACATTCCTTATGAGATACAGATTAATTAGATATAGAATAAAATTCTTTTTGTTTTTTTTAGAAAATAAATTTATACGCTCAATTGATTTATTATACTAAAATAATACATATATAGTATAATATTAATTGATAAAAAGGCTTAAACAAAATTGAATTTATAATAAATTTGTTATTTTTATTCATAGAAAAATTTTCTATTTATTTAAATTTAATTGCAAAATATTATAAAATAACAAATTAGTAGGTTTAACCTAGAAAAAGTGACCTTAAATTGTATATAAATATAAATACAAAGAAAGGCAGGATGACTAAGCATTCAACAAATAAATTTTATATAATTTAGGCTGTAGTAATTCGTAGAATTCATATAATTCTATTTAAATAAATTGAAAGAATATATTATTATTTCTTCTTTATACTAGAACTAAATCTTCTCCATAGGAGAATATATTACTAGTATTTATTCTTATTTGAAAATATCATTTTTTTATATAACTATTAAAACTAATTCTACTATATTTTAACTACGCAAAGGAGATAAAATACTACGATATTCGTTTATTTCGTGGAAAATAAAGAATAAAGATTGTCGTACGATACAAATTCAAATATTTTATTAATATTCTTATATTTAAGATTTAAATATTAATTTTAAATAATTAAAATTTATAAAAACAGAAAGGGGTTTATGAGCTAATAAAATAAATTATATTT
>Ga0193741_1000039_pt1 | contig 32130 bp, 29 predicted proteins | sample L2s2metaG_FD_143059 | JGI IMG/M metagenome (GOLD analysis project Ga0193741, IMG submission 143059) | Soil microbial communities from a riparian zone of the East river system, Colorado, United States - L2s2 | ecosystem: Environmental > Terrestrial > Soil > Riparian zone | place: USA: East River...
AGTAATCCCGCGTGAAAAAACTCTGGACTGGGAAGAAATGGAGTCTTCACCAGATATTGAAATTACAATACCAAATCTAGAGTAGTACCCAGATTCGCTAGACACCTTCAGAGTAAGCTAGCTTATTCATATAATACAACGTCGAAAGGTTAGAAGGAAAACTGGGCGTGTCTATTTCGCCTCAAAACGAAGGTTATTTCTTGTTTCACTTTTTTGTCTTTTTTCCTTTTGTTTTTTTAGCCGCTGTTTTTTTCTTGCCTTTGCTTGATTTCTTTGGGTCTTTTTCTTCAGTATCTGACTGTTCATTTAGCTTTTCATCTTGAACCTTTTCCGTATCTGGTAACGGTTCCTGTGCTGGTTCTGATTCGGCTTGCTCGTCAATTGCTTCACTTTTATCACTGTCCTTCTTTGTAGCTTCCTCGTAAGGAGAAACAATCACAACCCCATCCTCATCTTTAGTCATTCTAACTCTCAACCTTCTGGGTGGATTTGCTTTACCTTTTTTCCAAACATGTCTGTTTAGCTCCTGATCCAATTTGACTAAATTACTCTTCATATGTTTTTCAGCAAATCCTCTTATCATATTTACGACTCTGTCAGTTCTTCGATATCTCGGAGTTAACCAGGCCTTCCCGAGATTTATTGTGTAAATCCGGGATAGGTTCTCTTCAGCTGATGACGACATTATTTTTCCTCACATTAAATATTGTTAATATTCTCCTTATCCGACGTTAACGTCAGACCTCCGCCATAGCCTCCTCTTGGGATTAGTTCTCACATGTCTATGAGTTCGTATGATAACCCATGCTGGTACTGGTTGATTTCGTTTTATACGACCCAAGAGTCTTTTTTTTCTCGAGGTATTTTTTCTGGCGGCCATAACAAGAAGAACCTTATATTTTACCTATTTTTAAGTGTTCTTTGTTGATTTTCAGCGGATAAAAAAATGAAACACGCGAATAGCTTCAAACAATGGTAAAGACTATATTTCTTAATTCATTCTGACTGGCTGCCAAATAGGTTTTTATTCCATATTGACAAAATTGTCTTATTGCTATTCCCCAAACGATGTTCCTATAGGTCCGGAAATAATCTGTGTCAGTATCCCCCATCTGAGGTGATTTCCGTCGTTACAGAATCTGGAGAATATATGGTGGGGGTAATATGTTCTGAGCACAGAAATGACGTAAAAAGTCGCATTAAGCAACGTCAAAAGAGGGGTGAAATTCCGAACGGAAATATTAGATTTCAAGATATTAAGATAGTTACTACGAACTGTGTGAAGGTATATTGAAAAGAACTTGTATAGTATTATTTTATTGATCAGAGGATAGAATTTTTTCTGGACCAGAAGATCGAAATATACCTTTTATCTGGAACATCGTTGATTATTATCCTCATATATCATTTGTATTAACTGAACAGACAGGTCCAGAACCGTCAAGCACATTAATTAAATTTTGAGCGGCGATTCTTGACATTTTTGTCCTCGTATCAACGGTGGCGCTACCAATATGTGGTAACACGATTAAGTTCGATAAGCGCAACAGCTTATTACCTTTAGTAAGAGGTTCGTGGCTATAAGTATCTAATGCTGCCCCCCGAATCCACTTTTTCCGTAGGGCCTCGGCCAGATCATTTTCATTAACGATACCCCCCCTTGCAGTATTGATAAGGTATGAACTCTTCTTCATTTTGCTAAATTCGTCTCTGCCGAGCATGTTAGTACTATCTTGATTAAGTCCGGTATGAATGGTGAGAAAGTCGCTATTTCTGAGTAGTTCATTCATCCCTACATACGTTACACCCAGTTCTGCCTCAAGACTCTCTTCTAACCGATGCCTGCTATTATAAATGACATCCATTTTAAATCCCTTTGCTCGCCGAGCAACTGCTCGACCGATCCTTCCCAATCCAAGAACACCTAACGTCGAATTGTGAACATTAGAACCCAATAGCAGGTTAGGCATCCATCCCACCTTCCATGCTCCTCTTCTTACAAATTTGTCAGCTTCGACTATTCTTCTTGATATGGCCAAAATTAGGGCGAAAGTCAAGTCTGCTGTGGCCTCAGCAAGTACATCACCAGTAGTCGCAACAACGACACCCCTTTTTGTCGCCTCTGTCACATCGATGTGATCATAGCCTGTGCTATAGGAACTTATAACTTTGAGGTTTGGTCCCGCTTCATCTAGCAATTTCTTATCCATCTTATCAGAGAGTGTACATAGTATCCCGTCCATATTTCGTATGCCCTTTCTTAACTCTAGTCTTGTTGGTGGCCGGATGGAGTCATGAATGGAAACTTGATATTTGGCTGCAAGCAATGAACTTGCCGGTTCAAGAATCTTCCTAGTTAAATATACTTTTTTTTTCTTCACGATTCTGATGCTGTTCAAATCATCGTATGTAATATCCTTGCTATTATTCGAAACATAGAATTTATTGAGATTTGGTTCTCATATAGGAGAAAAGAGCCATAGCCCGCTGATAATTAATGCAGGTAACGAATACTATAAAATGAGTAACAAAACATATGTTTATCGTCGTTCCTCGAGCACATGGTAGAAAGATAGAAAATGGATTTACTTGATAAAAAAATTTTATCTTCGTTGTACCTTAGTTCACTTGTTCCAGAAATATCACCTTATGATAGAATTTGGTCTGGAAGTCATGTTCCAAGAGAGGTCTATGATCAGAAAATATTAGAGCTTTCCCGAAAAGGACTTGTTGACAATAATCATGATCCGCAGATCTCCTTCATTGGGAGGGATTCCATAAGAGTTGTTTTGGTTGGAGGAGTTTTTGACCTGATTCACCCCGGCCATGTGCATACCCTTAAAGCCGCTAAAATGCTTGGTGACGTTTTGGTAGTAGTTATCGCCAGAACGGCTACTGCGAAAAAAATACGAGGGGAAAGAAAAATCTTTCATGATGAACTACTCAGGCAGGAATTGGTTTCTTCGTTGCAGTTTGTTGATCTTGCGATTATCGGTAAGGAAGGAACACTATATGATACGGTAGAGTTTGTAAAGCCAGATATTATTGCATTAGGATATGATCAGGCTCACACCGAAAAGGACATTTCGCAAAACTGCGCAGCACGGAAGCTGAACGTAAGGGTTGTCAGGCTAAATACACCTTTACCAGTAACTAAGAGCTCGAGGTTGAAAGATGATCTTGGGGATTCATTCTATAATACCTAATGCGCTCATTACCTCTTGTAATATGAGCTGTAACTGAGATATAATCGCCATTCTTAATTTTGGCACTTTCTTTAATTGAAATTGGGGCGATGATTTCTATCGTGTTGTCGTCGTAGTGCGTGCGTTCCAGAACGAGTAAGGCAGCGTTTTTGACAAGTTCGTTATTAATTTCTACTGGATAACATTTTACCCATCCATAGGTTCTAAGTTTATCAGAAAACCCATCAATAAAAACCGAAGGATATGTACTCAAGTCTCGTCTCGAACGAATGGAAACAGGATCTGAAAGCTCAATATTCAGAGTGCCAGGAAAGGGGGTATAGCCAAGCTTTTGTCTAAATTGCTTGCGGTACCCTTCAAGTGACATGTAATAAGCTCCCTCTCCCATTCCCGAGACAACGCGGCCTTCCAAAGTTATAGCCTCGCCTCCGTACGACTCTATTGCCGAACGCAATTTGTTGTAAAAGTTGCTAACTTGCAAATAACCTTTGTCTGTAATCTTGATTCTTGTAGAGTGACCTGTTCTCATCCTAACTACGCAACCCATAGTCTCTAGCTCAAGAACGTACTTTGAAGCTGATTGTTGAGATCTATCTATATTTTTGCTTAACTGAGTAGTCGTAAGTTCAACATAGTTCTTGTGTGCACCCAAAAACAGGAGATGAATCAAAGTCAGTATATGTTGAAACCTAATGTCCATTATGACATCTAATTGATAACACCCATATCTTGAAACGTACGTACTTTGACATCTGATGTCCTCCTGAGATCTCCAGTTCTATGCCCGATAATATACTCAATTCCGACCTTGTCTGCTGCCTCTACTAGTCTCTGGGTGATTATGCCATCTAGCACTAGCATCTTGGCCCCTTCTGTCCCATTAAGTTTCTTTATGAGATCTGAGACTGGGAGCTTGAGGATCGTTCTCATGGAAGGATCGAGTATTATGGCCTCTAGAGTCTCATTGATTTGTGGATACAACTCTTTTACAATAGATAATACTTCAATACTATCATTAGTGCGTGAAGATTTCTGGCTGGGAGGAACCTGCTGGTTTATGTCCTGGGAGATATCTTGCGCCTCCTTCTTTTCTCTTCTGTGTTGCAATTTTACTTCGGAACCGTGTGCGTGTTCCTCAGCAGTTTGCACCTGACGCTGAGCGTACGCGTTTTGTCTATTATCGAGAACAGTGGTTGATGATATTACCTCCTTTAGAATCTCAGTTATCTCAAGAGGTGTTAGTTCTTCAACCTCGCTTCCAGCCGGTGCTCTCAATACTTTATGTATTGTTACGAGACCTTGTAGTTCCTTAAGTATCAAGTCTCCTGCTCTATCTCCGTCAATAAAGGCTACTACTTTCTTACCCTCTGTAAGTTTAATTATCGTCTCATCAATTTTTGCACCTTCTATAGCAATAGAATTATCGAATCCTGCTCGGAGCAAGTTGATAACATCTGCCCGGCCCTCAACCAGAATTATCCAGTCCGAGTCGAATACACCGGTTCCACATGCCAGTTGTGCCTTTCCAAATGCGGTTAACCGGCCGGGCTTGCTCGCGTCATAAACATCTTTTAGCATTTCCTCTCCCTCACTGATAGTCTTCGTAGCCCACTCCTGAACTATCTTCTTGGCACGGTCAACAATAACCCTTTTTTTTATCGCACGAATGTCGTCTATTCCCACAAGCAAGAACTTTGCTTGAAAAGGTCCTACTTTATCTATACTCTCGATCGCAGCGGCTATAAGTGCTGCTGTGGAAATGTCTGTACTCATTGGTATCAGAGCATCCCCCCTAGCCATATTTGACCTAGAATCTACGTTAACCTCAATTCTGCCAACTTTAGACACTTTCTGCAATTCGTTCAGGTTCATTTCTGGACCGAGCAATCCTTCAGTCTGACCAAATATCGCGCCTATGATATCTGCCTTCTCAACCAGACCGTCAACCTCGAATTTAAGCTTAACGTGATACTTTACAATACCAGTATTAGGCAATCTCATAACCTCATATACTATTATTGAAAGTACAAACTTTTTGCTAGAATATAAGTGCTTGGACTTTGACTCACTAATCGCGTCAAGTCTACAAATCTCATTACATTTACATATTTCAAATATACATGTACAGATCCTTTCTAGCCCCCCTGAACCCCAATACATGAGGTGCGTAGGAGATTAGATCCTCAATATGCCTAACTTTTCCATTCGATATTCTAGCTAAGGTTTTTTTGTAAAATAAACTGACATTTCCCCCCATTGGCTGCATCTGCTTTAGGAGCTTGCTTGTTAGATATTTTCCAGTCCTGTCCATGTCTAGGAGCAAAATTATCTTTTTGCCCAGGTAATTATGGTTGTCAACAAAATTATTAATCCCTTTATAGCGATTCAGAACTGTGATATTTCCAGTGAACCCAACCTTATTAAGGGCTTCTACGTCACGTTTGCCCTCCACAACAATAATAGAACCATTCTCTGATTCGATATTAAGTTTATCGACAAAAATACGTAAGCGAGATATTGTTGTCTCGTCCATAGGTCGGTATCCCATGATGTGACCTTAACTGACATAGCGGAATTTAAGAATTTCCATTCAGACTCAAATAAGCGAGCGCGATTCGCTGAATAAATTTACTAAGAAAATCCCGTGTTAGATACTTTACATGTTGATTCGCAGTTAAAAATTGCGATCTAGAATCGATTCTTGCTTGCGATGACATCATCCTAAACTAGTTGACCTGTTCCTTCTAATTCCGGACGAATCTGGAGAACAACTGAGGTAGGTCAACATAATATGTAAAGAGCCTCCCAGGAAAACTTAAAATTTTATCTTGTTCTATCAATTCTGTAATAATGGAACTCGGCATGTTCCAGATGAATATCGGAGCGTCTGAATGGGGGATCATAATCCTACTAGTTGTACTAGTTATTATGGGGTCAAAAGGATTCTCTAGCTTAGCAAGGCTTCTTGGTCGGGCGGTTGGAGAATATGATAAGGCTAGGGAAATGATCCGAAATGAAAAAGATTACTCCCCGTCCGGGGACTCAATTTTTCCATCGTCTGTTGTACCCCAGGTCAGAGGTCCGGTCGGGACAGAAAGGGAGAAACTAGAGACCATTGCAAAAGCGTTGGGGATTGAAGAAGGCGAATTGACCGATGACCAGTTACGTTCCTTGATTTCACGAAAAATACAAAAGATATAGTTCTATAAATGTAAGTATTCCCGACATCCGGGATCTAGGATTTCTGATGCAGACTTGAAAATGAAGACTATCTAGATATCTCCTGATGTATATTCAACACTTAAATATATCAGATTTTTTCCTGAATAATATAATGTCGGAACCTACGGACAATAATACTATAAATCCCTTTTCAGTGGCGCTAAAACAGCTGGATGAGGCTTCCAAAATAATCGGAATTGACAAGGGAATGCATGACGTATTGGCACAGCCAAAACGTATTCTTATAGTTTCCATCCCTACTCGAATGGACAATGACGAGATTCACGTTTTTACCGGATTTAGGTCTCAACATAACGATGCTCGTGGTCCCTTTAAGGGTGGAATAAGATACCACCCTCAGGTAAGCATCGATGAGGTAAAGGCACTTTCCATGTGGATGACTTGGAAATGTGCTATCGCCAACATACCATATGGCGGGGGAAAAGGAGGTATAATTTGTAATCCTAAACAGATGTCGACTGGAGAACTAGAACGAATGACTCGACGTTATGCATATGCTATAGCCGATATTATCGGTCCCCATACCGACATTCCTGCTCCGGATGTATATACTGGCGGTAAGGAAATGTCCTGGATTATGGATACATACTCAGCCCTAAAGGGCAATTTTGTTCAGCCTGAGGTCATTACCGGAAAGCCACTGGCCATAGGTGGGTCACTGGGGAGAAATGAGGCTACGGGTAGAGGTCTGTCGTTTACCGTCAGAGAGGCTGCAAAGAAATTAGGGATTAACTTACGAGCTGCGACAGTTGCAGTACAAGGTTTTGGAAATGCTGGCCAATTTGCTGCACAGCTGCTTGAGGAGATGGGTGCGAAGGTGGTGGCAGTTTCTGACTCGCAAGGAGGAATTTCTAACAAGAACGGTATTTCTATTGGCTCGGTACGAACGCACAAAGAAAAGACGAGATCAGTGGTGGGATTCCCAGGGTCTAAATCCATTTCCAATGAGGAGATTCTTGAGACGGACTGTACTATTTTGATACCTGCAGCTCTTGAAAACCAGATCACCAAAAATAACGCTGCGAATATCTCTGCAAAACTGGTCGCAGAAGCAGCAAATGGTCCGACAACACCGGAAGCAGATGAAATTCTGCACAAGAATAAGATAATGGTTATCCCTGATGTCTTGGCAAATAGCGGAGGAGTTACTGTTTCGTATTTTGAGTGGTTACAGAACCTCCGTAGAGAATATTGGACTGAAGAACAGGTTAACAGTATGCTTGATAAAAAGATGACTGAAGCCTTCTCAGATGTTTATGATGCTCATGATAAATTCCAGGTAAACATGCGCAAGGCGAGCATAGCATTGGCTGTTGGCAGAGTAACTGAAGCGATAAAAACGAGGGGTCTTTGGCCTTAGCAACGGCGTGGAAAAAGTTTCTTGATTTTTAGCTAGCGTGAGGAAATAAGTATAATGAAAAACTAAAAGTTAATCGGTGGAAAATGAATGTCCACATGAGCAACTCTTAGTTATGTTGGGATTATTGATTTTGAACCCTGAGCCCATCAAGCTTTCGATATAGTCTATGTTGGCTCCCTTTAGATAGTTTTGACTATAGCTATCTATCAATACCTTTACCCCATTTTGCTCTAGGACGTAATCATCCTCATCTGATTTCTCTTCAAAACCCATCCCATACGATAGGCCGGAACATCCTCCGCCAGAGACATAAACGCGTAGGAACAGACTGTCCTTACCTTCTTGCTTCATGAACTCGGACACTTTTTCAGCTGCTTTTGGGGTTATGCTTACAATTTGGCTTTGTTCGGCGCTTTCCATTACAAGTGATCTTACATTTAAATATAATAAGCTTTCCTCGTGAAATAACAAATATCCACGATCTAATTATTCTGGGGCGTGGAAGGATAGCTTACTTCGTGCCGGTAATGCTTGACCATCTAGCAAGAGCCCCAGCAGAGGTAACCCATGTAATGACAGAATGATATACCGGTACGTTCGCATCTTCTATGCGTCTAGAGATTCTTTGAGTAAAAGGACCTCCCATCGCTCCCACGAGAATCGGCTTCTTTCGCTGTTTCTGAAAACTTCCAAGGATTTCTACTATGTTCTCTTCTAAAGGATCATCTTGAAAAACAAACCATGGCATTATTATGTCAACGTTGGGGTCATCTATGAATGCTTGAATCGCAAACCTATAGTCGTCAGCCGTGGCAGAGCCTGTTATGTCGCATGGATTGCCGATGACATAGGTAGGAGGATAATGTGCCTTCAGGTTCCTAACAGTTTTATCTCCGATTTCTGCTACGGCAAGACCAAGTCTCTCAAAGTTATCTATTGCTGCAATGACAGGACCAGCTCCATTAGTGATCATGGCCACCCTATTTCCTTTAGGTACAGGCTGCCACGCAAGTGCCTTTAGGGATCCTGTAAGTTCCTCGTAGCTGTCAAGTGAGATTATCTTCGCCTGTTCGAGAGCACCTCTTACGACGTTATGTGAACCTCCTAGGGAGCCTGTATGAGATGCGGCCTGTTTTGCCCCTCTCGTAGTCCTGCCGTTCTTGAAAATTAGTATTGGCTTGTTCTTCTCCATTATTACTTTCTTAGCTGCATTCATGAATTTTCTCCCATCCCCAAATCCCTCGACATACAATCCAATTACTTTGGTATTTGGATCTTCGCTAAGGTACCAAATCATATCTGCCTCATCGACATCTGATCTGTTACCGTATGAGATCATTTTGCTCATTCCGAATGCGTCGGATGTTTCCATGAATGCTATACCTACGGTCCCACTTTGAGATAGAAAAGCGACTTCGCCCCGCTGCGGTCTGAGCATTCTCTCATGACCTTGAAATGCGCAATCTAATCTATTATCAGCATTAAACATACCAATACAATTAGGCCCTATGATTCTCACTTTCAACTCTGCGGATAGCTTTTTTATTTCATTCTCAATCGCTGCGCGGTCCCCTCCCAGCTCTTTACCTCCACCAGAAATGATCACCATATTATGGATGTTTTTTCTGCCACAGCTTTTTAGAAGATCAGGAACAAATTTCAAGTCAACGGTCACAACTGCAACATCAACAGGCTCGCCAATTTCGTCCAAATTTTTGAACGCCTTGATACCCATAATCTCTTGGTATCCCTTTGCATTTACAGGATATACCTTTCCTTTGTAATCATGCTTTGCGAGGCTCTGTAAGACGGAATTTCCGATCTTTCCTGATTCAGGAGACGCCCCTATAAGCGCAACTGATTTAGCGTTGAAAAAAAGGTCCATATAACTTGCATCAGGTTCGGCCTTTGATATCGCACGTAAGTCTGGTTTTTCTCTTAAGAGTATTTTGGCATCTACTACAAAGTAATTATTTGGATAAAGAATTATGGGGTTAAAATCGATAGACTCATAGTAAGGTGCCGCATCTAGTCCTAGCCTGCCCACTTTCAAGAGCATTTCTGAAAGCATGGCTGTATCGATGGGTTGAGAGCCTCTAAAGCCTTTGAGCATACTCTTCCCTTTAAGTTCTTCAATCATGTCCTTGATGTCTTCCCGTGTTATAGGGAGAACTCTAAATGTCACATCTTTGAATATTTCAGTGTAGATTCCACCAAGTCCTAACATTATTACAGGTCCAAATTGCGGATCATTTTGTAATCCAACAATAATTTCTAACCCGGGGTCAACCATTTTTTCTAGAATAACACCCTTTGTGTCGTATTTTGAGGACAACCTCCCGTACATATCATCGAATGCGTCGCGAACTTCCTGCTCAGTTTTCAATCCGACCCTAACTCCTTTGACGTCGGTTTTGTGTAGAATGTCTGGTGATACAATTTTGGCTACTAGCGGAAAACCTAATTGTTTTGCCTTATCCTGAGCTTCCTGGGCATTTTTGACTAGGGCATAAGGCGGAACGCTTATCCCATATTCAGTCAGAATTGCCTTGGCAGATTCTTCAGTTATAACGTTATGATTACTTTTCCTAACGTCATCATATACTTCTTTTACTTTGTCTACCTGAGTCATAAAGATATAAAAAAAGTTTATCTGCCATCTAATTAACTTTACGTGCAGGTTTTTGTCCACGGAAGAAACTAAGAACGCTCTTAAGTTTGAGATTCATTGGTTATATACCCTAATATCTATTTTATCAGCAGCTACAAACGGCAATAGAAATCCATCATCAAAAAAGGTCAAGAAGTAAGAATTCACAATTTTGGGTTATACAGAAACACTTTCAAAGTCGTATTCTTTGTATAATACTCATGCCGATACAAGCGCAACACTTTTTCGTATGGTGAACTCATGAACTATTATGACGGATTACAATATTTCTTAACTTGTTTCTATTTATTAGCAACAATGATAACCGCGGCGCCGATCAGACCTGTTTGAAATTTTACCTTTGAAAATCGTCTGCAAAGTATTGAATATAACTCAGAATTTTTCGGCCATTTCTTATACGTCCCATGTAGGGTCTTAAATTTCAGCCCAAGCTGTCCGGCTACAAAAAAAGCGATTATTGCAAGAACATATTTCAGATAAAAAGAAACAAAATATCTTAGAAATTCGTTGTCTGGCTTCCCGAGATCGACGACAACTAATGATCCCCCTTTTTTTAGAACTCGATGCAATTCGGATATCGCAGCTTCTAGATCTATTGCGTCACGTAACGAGTATCCACATAATACCGCGTCAAAGACTTGTTCTCTAAAAGGCGTATATTCAAAGACTCCAGATGATAAAGATCGTTTTAACGAATCTGATAGGAAGTTTCTGGTACTTGAAAGCATCATCGAAAGAGGATCGTACAGAACCACCTCTATTTGTTGATCTGTTAGTTTAGCAGCGATTCGAGACATATTTCCGAAACCGGATCCGGCATCAAGTATCTTGTTTCCAGGAAAGACATTACCTCTTATTCCCATTTCTCTATACCTATTGGCTTTTCCCATTGAGATAGCCATATTCACTTTGTCATAAACTGGAATAATTGAACGGAGTACTCCGGTTACTTCCTTCCAGTATTGATACCCTAAGCCGAACAAATTGGCCAATCATTAATATTTACCGGAATCTATTATGGATTATCCTTTTTGTCTACATTCTAGATCAATATCATGGTAGGGACTTGTCCATCTAATCCATCCAATCCTATTGAGAAAGTTAAGATAATCTTTTGCATTTTCTGCATAGGAGCATGTTACTGTGTATATCGTCATTACAAGAAGTAGCATAAAATGAGTATTTTATATTACAGATTGAAACAAATGAAGTAGTCCTCGATACTTTGGATAAAAAGAAAGCCCGTAACAAATATGCACCAAATAGGAAAATCGTTATTTATGCCATAATTGGAGTTGTAGCGATAACTGCTGTTTCTGCGTGGCTTGTCATCGGGGATAAACCCACTCGTGACTTATCGACATCAGTAGTTCGACAGGTTGAGGTGTCAAAGCAAATTTCAATCGACAGGTTTCAGACTCAATTTTGTGGAACTGCTTCGAAACCGAATTCTAACGGATATATATCAGAAATACGCCTACCTAGTAACTGCGAGATGCCGTTAGGTATCGTTGTCGATACCAACGAAGGAAAAATTTGGTACCTATCAACGAAAAATGGTTCGCTCGGTAGTTATAATTTGGCAGAACAGAGGTTTGAAAAGGAACGTAAAATACCAGTGTGGCCATCTCGCGAAAACCCCACGGATTCTTCTCAAGTTTGGACAATGAAGGTTGATCAGCATGGAAATATTTGGTTTACAGATGAAAAACAAAATTCCTTATGGAAATACGAGCCATCATCAGACACCTTTGAAACCTACAAAATCCCAGCTAGATCTGAATCATTCGGTTCAATTTATCCTGTTTCTCTTGACTTCGATGCAATTGGAAATTTGTATTTTGCAGGTATTCGATCGCCTACTCTCTGGTTTGGAAATACGACTGAAATGTCGAATAATACCTCCCAGGGTATTACTAAAATCCCTCTTCCTCTCCAAGGCTTCGAGGGAATTGATCGAGATCTTATAAGCACTGGTTCTATAGTCACTGATAACAACGATAAGTCGGTGTGGATTTCACTTTTAGCCTTCGGTCACAAGGGCCAAATCATTAGGTACGATACTACTGAGCAGACATTCAATACCTATGATCTTCCCCGTAGACTCAGCTCACCCGTGGGAATTACATTAGAGGATTCCGGTAACCTCTGGGTTACAGACCACGGAACAAGTATGTTTTTTAATTTTCTTCTAGATAACAGGAACATTACTGAATACGTAACGTCAAAGCCTTCGGAGCGTATTTTTGGTGGTACAGAGGGTTTTTCTTCTCAGGCATACACATTACCATATTGGATACATAAATCAGATGATGGGTCGTTGTGGTTTAACGAACATACGGGTAACAAGATTGCACATTTTCTTCCAAACAATAATTCTTTGATAGAATATTGGATACCTTCACAGAATATACTATTTAGCCAGTGTGATCCTCAAGGCGTAAATATGTGTGGCATAGCGAATGCATTGCAGCTTTCCGTGGGCAGCCCATCCCTAGGCACAACTGGCGGAAATATTTCAAGTTCCGAGGCTGTGAAAAACGACGAAATTTGGTTTACGGAGTGGTCGGAGAACAAGATTGGGAGAGTAGACTCGGGCCGAAACCTTCCGTTCTCTGTCCACACTTCACCCCAAGAAATCACAATAAGGAAAGGAGACACAGCTAGCATAGATGTAATCATTACACCGTCCTCTTCTGTTTTTGAAGATAGAGTCAATATGACTGCATCAGCAACTTTCACACCTACAGGAGATTTTGGGAATTCCACATGGTCATTTAGTAAAGATTCATTTTTGCTTGAGCAGAACAAGACTGAGGTCGTAAAATTCGTGATAAGTCCTTCGACTGACCTAGCAACTGGAAGTTATGTTTTGATGCTAGGAGCCCAAGATTCCAATATTGCTTACCTAAAGGCAGTAGCAATTAATATTGTTTGATTGAGCTTCGCTCTTGAGGATATAAAGAGCTACAAGGTTTCACTCTTACTTTAGGTGTCCAAGGATTTCCCAACCAATTGCATTATTGGAGTTTCACTGGAGTCCCACATAAATTCTGATATTACCTCTGCTCTAGGACACTTATACCTGGCATTCCATCATCTGCCAAGAACCTAAGCGTTGCCCCTCCACCAGTTGAAACATGGCTTACTTCACTCTCGGTAACACCAGCCCGTTTCATTGCTTCTAACGTGTCGCCTCCCCCGATCAAAGTTTTAGAGCCACGCCAGAATGCCAGGGCCATACTCTTTGCCACATTTGTTGTCCCATTTGAGAACGCTCCGACTTCAAAAAGCCCCATAGGACCATTCCAAAAAACAGTTCCCTTGCCCGTGCCCCCTATCTCTAGTGAATAACGATGTGCTGTTTCGTTGCCTATATCAAAACCAGCCATCCCGTCAGGGATGTCACCCTCTACTAGTGTAGTAAAGTTGTTGTCTCTGGAAGCCGCGACTAGGTGGTCAGTCGGTAGAAGAATTTTATCACCAAATTCTGAAAGCGCTTTTGTTACCCAAGGCAGATGATCGTAGTCTACAAGTGACTTTCCAATTTTAACTCCTTTTGCTTTTAGAAAGGTATACGCCGCTCCACCCCCGACCAGAAGCTTGTCAGCTTTCGGCAGTAAATTTTCTAAGGCACCTATCTTGTCCTTTATTTTAATTCCACCTATGACTAAAGAAAAGGGTCTATCTGGGTTTTCTTTGATCATCGAAAGATACTCGATTTCCCTGTTCAAGTTTAAACCTGCGAGGCGAGTATCAAATAATCGAACTGCCCCATATGTTGACGAATGTTTTCTATGCGATGTGCTGAAAGCATCATTGACATAAATGTCTGCCAGTGAAGCTAGCGATTCACAGAAGGTTGGGTCGTTAGCTTCTTCTTCTTTATAAAATCTAAGATTTTCAAGCAACAAAACATCACCTGGTTGTCCTTCAGCGGCGACCTTCATTACCTTGTCTCCAATACAGTCCTCTACGAATCTAACTTTCGATCCGGCTAATATTTCAGATAACCTGCTTGCCACTGGAGCGAGGGAAAATTGTGGTGTCGGTGCGCTTGGTCTCCCTAGATGAGAGCAGAGTAACACCCTTGCTCCCCGCTTAGTCAGGTATTCGATAGTGGGAATAGTCATACGAATTCGATAATCCTCTCCTACAGCACCGTTATCTATTTTCACGTTGAAATCAACTCGGACAAGAACCCTCTTGTTCCTAAATATGGAATCTTCAAGATCAGTAATTACGCGGAGAGTCATATCTTATTCTCTTCATACGATTATATTCTATCATTGAATAAACCTTGTGATATCAATTCGATTTCTAAATTATGTATGTTTTTCTTTGGTCTGAAGAACTTGTTCTTCTATAATTAGGTTGCATGGTACACTTGAAGCATTGAATTCTTTATGTAGCGAGCTCACCGGAAAAGTAGTTAATGATCGACGGAAATCTCAACAAATAATACTAAGGGATTACAATGCTCTTTAACCTACTGATTCGATTATTCTTCTTCTTCTTTCTGGCTTGTGTCCTTTAGAGGTGTTATACGAATCAACATCGGACAACCTACCTTGCTGGAAGCCACTTTAAATGCCTCCTTTGCAAGACCCAAATTCTGTGCCGTAACATAGGCTTCGTATACCACTTGACCAGGTTGTATTCTGGCCGCCAGTCCTGTGGCCTTTCCGAATGCTCTTCTCATGCCCTCCTGTAATCGGTCGGCACCTGCAGTCGCTATCATTTTATTTTCCCTCAGGAGCACATGAGGATAAACTCTCAGGGATGAAAAGAAACTTGTATCGCCCGCTCTTGCCATAGTCTTGTTTGCAGCTAGTCTTGCCGATTCGAGTGCGTTGTGCCTGATTTGGATAGCTTCTGTCGTGAGCAACTCAAGTTTATATTCATAAAAATTATCCTTATATTGGCCAGAAGAAAATCTTGCAATCTTGATTTGAGGTTTTCCTTTGATATATTCCCTCCTAACGTAAGGCATGCCTCGAGGCTCGCGGTAGTTAACTCCTCTCATCCAAGTACACTCTATTCGAATGCTTAAATGGGATCCGACTGTGATTTATTTGTTATGCAGGATTTTGACGAGTCGACATTTCCGGAAGGTACTTCTATAGCATACGGTGACTTTCAACAGTCCGTTGATGCTAGGCTCAACAAGAAGATTCAAAAATTCATTGTTGACGACGAAAAGCATCGTGATCAGTTAAGAAATAGAGGATTTGGTGAAAAAGAAGATAGCGATTATGTTCTCAAATCATATGAAGCTCTGTATTTAAGTTATACCAAAAAAATCACAGTAAAAGACCATGATAAAATACTTGGTTTTGAGGATCTTGTGCGAATTCTTATCAAACGGGACAAGAACATTCTTACCAAGTTTATGGTTTATCGTGATCTTAGAAGTAGAGGTTATATTCCAAAGGAAGGATTTGGTTTCGGGGTCGACTTTCGTGTGTACGGAAGAGGCGAGTACGGAAAAAAGCCTGCCAAGTATGTTGTCTTCGGAATCAGTGAAGGTACGAAAATTAAAGCAGACAGACTAGCCAAGACAATAGAACAGATAGTAAGAATGGGCAAGGACGCTGTTGTTGCAGTAATTGAAAGACGCGGCGAGGTCATCTACTATAAAATGTCCAGAGTAAGCTTTCCTGACAATAAAAAAATGGTCAAAGCATCAACATACACGGCTGAGTAGGAACCTACATGAATATCTTTTATATCTTCAGAGAGTAATGTTTGGTATGAAATTTAAACATGTATACTGTCAGGATTGTAATATACTTTTGGCGAAGTACAATACTAGATACTTCTCTGACGTCAATATTGCCGAACTAGTGCGAATTCACTATCATTCTCATATAAAGGAGGGGCATTCCTTGATAACTCGAACTGCAGATGTTCTATGACTAAAATATTCTGATCTCGGATAGATTTATGAGTGACTATTTTTACTTGCTAATGAGTTAGCATGGAAGAAATTAACACACGAGTACTCAGCTTGGATAAGCGCATTCGTTTTGCGGGTGTAGTTACACCAATGGGCGAGGTTATCGAAGGTGGTTTTCAGGAGGAAGCAAAACCACTAATAGATCAAAATAAAGAGCAACAACTTTATCTAGAATCATTGTCAGCTATAAGTTCGCTAAGAGAGTATTCAGACAGCCTTGGCGATTTGATATACAATATTACAGAATATAGGAAAGTTATTCTCATGACATTTCCTCTTAAAGAAAGTAAAATACTATGTATATTTTTATTTCCTGGGACAGATTTAATGGATATCAAGAACCAGGTGATCAGATTAATAGGTTCTAGGTATTGAGGTAGGAAGTGGAGGTCGCAGCTGTTCAAGGCATTATGGTTCGTTTGTTACGTTCTGGAAGAAACCTTTTTACTTCTTTGAAGAGTAATTAATCCAGCTACAGGATGATGACGAGTTTGATAGTCCCCCTATTATTTCGACCATTAACCCGGCCGAAAAAAGATGAAGAAAGACATCATACCGGACTTCTGAATCCGATAGCGTGATTTGAAAATTGCTCCGGCCGGGATTTGAACCCGGGATCGTCGCCTTGAGAGGGCGAAATGCTTAACCGGATTGTGCAACCGCGTTAAAGAAGAGCAGTTCCTACACCACCGGAGCCGGATCAATTGTGACCTACTCTCTTCATATAAAACTTATGACGTGTGAGAAAGATAGGTAGAAGTCAAGTCGTTAATTGTTTGGTACAATATTATTTTTATTACTCAAGTTGCTTTCATGTTCCTATGACTTCCATCCCGATGTCAATCATTGAATACATTAATGATAACAGCAAATATCCTGCGGGGGTTATAGGATGTCGGGCCGCCGAAGGAAATGTATCCTATAGCTGTTGTGAATACGATGTAGCTGTATTTTGCGATAAGAACAGACCCGACCTTGATAAGGTCATAACCTTGAATGGCGTTACTTTAGAATTTATTCCGTTTTACAAAATTAGTGAAACCAACTACATCCATATTAGAAATATGATATTGATCAAAGATTACGATAGTTTTCTTATATCTTCCTTGTTAACCAAGCTTAGAGAAAAGAAATATGAAGGAATGCTCAAAAATTATGGGAAAAGAAAAATTATCGAATCTCTTTTTCTAAATCAAGCGATTAATGACAATCTATCCAAATGTCCCCTTCTGTCTTCCCTGTGGTTAAAGCTAGCGGCTTACTATTTTATGGAAGGAATTTTAGGATTAAATGGTATCAAGTCTTCTCCTGTACATGAACTAGATCAAATTCGAGACTTGGATTTGAAAGATCCTGAAATTGCAACTGGTATTAATTGTGCTCTAGACTGTATTGGAATTGAAAGGGCAGGACGTTCTGCTATTTCGAGGTCTCTCAATGCTATTAGAGATCTAGATAAGGATGGAGTCCACAAGGACCTATGGCTTGCCAAGTCACAATGGCTATTATCCCAGGGAAAATTTGCTGATTGTTACCATTATATTGGCAAAGTAGGGATCACGTACCTCTTAGCGAAAGAGGAAAGATTTCTAAGAAGAAACCTTAAGGTAATTGAGACTCTGCTGGATTTAACTAGTGATTCACAAGCAAATCACATCTTGCATACGCAACTTTTTAAGGCGTCCAAAGACGTCTTAAGAACCTAGCGAATGACTATCGTGGCCGCTTCTAGCGGTTCCAGCCTCTTATTTTTGGCTCTTAATTTTGCTTTGTATTTCAGATTTCGAGGTTTTGTTCTTAATCGATATCCGCAACATGGACACCATAGTCCATCCCATTTAATGAATATCTCGCAAATCTGACAACGCTTTTGGCCACTAGCATACCTGCCAGAACCTACAGGCTTTTGGGCCTTGTGACGAATACATATACCTTTACACGTCATAGGAATTAACTGTTTAATATCTACTCATGTCGTATTTAAAGGTGTGTAATCAATCATTATGACTCTTAAGGATCAAAATTCCGCCCAGAAATAAAAGTGAAGGTGTTTGGCTTAGCTTATTTGACCGTTACATTGTTGGCTTGAAATGCCTCGTTCATTGTAAGGTACTCTTCAACCTTCATTTTCACGTCATCCGGATCTGTGTCATCCATACCAGAGAATCCTGCCTTGAATGCAATCTTATTTCCTGAAACCTTCACATCTTCGATTTCCATATCCGCGTATACGTTAGCCATCTCATTGACCCATTCTACCCCTTCATTTTGATCAACGCCGGATGTATCAATATTCACTGTTAACATTTTAGTCATTCAAATCACCTATAGCAGAATTAGAATGGCTGTTTATAAAGTTGACGAAAACTTATGGCGATATAACAATAAGAAACTCCACTAGTCACGTAGCACTTTCGATTTAACTTGGCTTTTCTTCAAAACCCCAGTATTTTAAAAGTTCTTTTTCAAATTTTGAGTGCTGTTCTTCGCTTAATGCATCGCCACAATTTTTGTGCGTTGGTACCACCTGCATTCCTGCAAGCTTGAAATCTACCTCATAAAATTGAACACTGGGGCAGTTGCACATGCAATCAATTCAATAGAGAATGTCATAATTATTCCTTTGTCTTGATTAATTCTCTAAATTGGTAGAAAAGTGCAATCATGACCACTCATACATTAATTTTGAATATTGGCGTAAGATGAACTTCTAAAAACCTTTATGAGTCCGTGAGAGTCTATTTTTAGTAATGAAAAGTTGTAAAATCTGGAATCCTTTGAAATACCTACACATCAGCCGAAGATCGGCGATATTTGCCGTTATCCTGCTTTCCATACTAAGCGTATACTTACACAGTTCAGGAGCTATGGCTAATGCTCAACAGGGTGACAATTGGTATGTCGGCAAAGGTGCCAAAGAAGATACTTATTATACCTACAAAATAGAGGACCATGATACCAATCAAGGTCAGCCGTTTACTATGACTATTTATTTTAAAGATTACAACGAAACAGGAAAATATTGGAATGCGCCAGTATTTGTAGTAGACAAGGGAAAGGTAATAAATGGTACGTTCCATCTCAGTGATCTTGATCTGACGGCGTTGGGGAGCTCTGTTATTCCTCCTGAAATGTCTCCATACAGAAGCGCTTATGCAAATACAATCCAATGGCTTGAATCATTTGTTCCCAAGCCTGGTCAGTCATTGTCTGCTGTTAATTGGGGGAAAATCGGCTCAATAGGGGGGTCGCCTGTTAATCCTGGCGGAGCAGCCAAGGTCACCGTTCCTGCTGGAACCTTTGATACGACCTTGATAAGTTATCACAAGGGAGTAGATAACAATATTTGGGTCAACAGAAACCTCCCTTACCCGGTGAAAGCTGAAACTTTCGCCGACGTAACAACTGGTAACCCACCGATACAATATGTGTACGATCTGCAGGCCACTGGCCAAGGGCAGCCTCCAGCTCCCCAGAGTCAAATAGAAATACCTAAACCACCTTTAAAAATCCAGACTGCTAGAGGGACCTATATAATTCAACTGCTATGGGATCCAGAGGTTATTCAGGTTGGGAAGCCTACAGAATTTGGCATCATCTTCACTGGTGCTGCGGAAAATATACTGAACGAAGTAAGATATGGCTTTAAGGTGACTGAATCCGATGGCACTGTATTAGCAGATCTCAAGAACCAGAAAGCAGATGATGGAACTGGCATACAACCACTTACATTCGAAAAGGAGGGTCCCAAAGACGTCGAAGTCACTGTCGAAGCTGTTGGCGGAACTCCTATGGGAGAATTTGTGGAGAGCTCAGATTTTGGTATAGTGGTTGTGCCTTCCGCAAGTGGGGGCGCATCAAATACAACGTCAGCTCAGGTTCAAAATACAACAGCTGCAACACCTCCGGGATAAGTAGAGATCAAAGTAACTAAGAGGTGCAAGGTAAGATACTAGGGATTGAGTAATCCTTCAACAATTTTTTCAATTAATAATTAAATGCGCATGAAGAGAATTAATTCCTAAAGTTTCAAACCAATTTTTCTTTTTGTCTGACAAGTCCAGAATCTTTTTACAATTCTTCGTCATTGCACTTGCTGAAATCTCGAAGTTCAAGTAACAACTATCCCTTGTTCACAACCCTTAGCGGGTTACTCATGAATCGAATGGTTAGGATTGCATAATCAGCAAAACATTAGTAAGGATAAGGCTATCATTAGAAGTTGATATTTTATATTGTATCCTAATTCGGGTATCAAAACCAGCTAATTGATGTTTTTACAATCACCATGTACCACAAATTTTCGATCTTTCCCGACAACCAAATCTTTATACTATTCTATGTAGGCAATCTTACCGCTTGTCAACATACAACTTATTGCCAGAACTGCTTTACAAATCTAAATCTTAATTAGTCAATTGGAAATAATAATAGTATCCATGATTAATTTGTTCAGACGCTGGAAGCCAAAGGGAAAAATGTTCAGTTTGAGGTGTACGCAATGTGGTTCTGGCTTTCTTTCAAGCCACAACCTAGAAGCGCCCATTTGTGGAAAATGTCTACAAAAGGCTAAATCTTTGGACTCGACAATCGATTATGATAAATCCTGCACGAAATGTGGTAAGAGTGGAGTTATCTATGGAAAAATGCAATGTCATTCTTGCTACTTCGGTTTTCAACAAGAAGAAAGAATTTGAGGGATTAGAAGATTATTTGAAAGACAACCCATTTGTTTAATCAAAATTCAGGGAAGTATATGGAATAACCAAAATGTAAAAATACCGGAGATATCTCACTTTTATTTTGATCAGCAGTGATTACTGATCGGGATATGTGTATACACCACTCTCAATCTCGGTTGTTCAATCTACGAAAAAGGGGAGCGCACTCGAACATAATCTAAGTGTATCGTTGATATCATCTAAGTGTATCGTTGATATCATCTAAGGATATTGTTTTCCCATTAAGCAATAATGGTAAAAAATAATAATCAATGCAACAGGTATTTGTTATGGGGATGACGACAATCGACTATGAATTTCTTTATGCCTTTACAAAAGAGATTCTAAATATAGAAAAAACCATAAGATGGGTGGGTATTACTAACAAATTTGGAGTATTACTTAATGTAGAGCATAAAGAGGGAGTGAAGATGCTACTGAGTGAGGAAGAAAACGAGGAATACGCTGCCAACACGATATACAGGCAAAAAACTAGAGTAAAATTCGAACCAAAAATTGGCAGTCTGTTATATGCCTTTGGTAGATACGAGAAAATAAATCGTGCTACTATACCGATAAATGATAGTTACTATCTGCTCTTGACATTGGAAGTTGAACAAAGAGATTTCAATACAATTATTATGGATAAGATTATCCCTATAGTTGAGAGAGAAAAGCTTAGATTTGACAAGTACCGTATTGAAGGGCCTTAAAAAACATCCCGAGGTACCTATTCAAGGATAGGCCAGCCTAACCAAATTACGAAATTTGGCAACTTCCTCCTTGAAATCTAGGAAATATGGAATCGCCAAAAGAAGACAGATACATAGCCTGTACAACAATCTGTATTATGCCAGTATGCTTCGCCATGCCAATTGTGCCATACTATTCTGAATTTCAGGAATTCCCTGCCTCATCCTAAGCAGATCTAAATCTGTACAGTTATTTTACCAAATGCCATTACGGTGTCCATATTTAATAGGGCTTCTCAAGCTTGGTCAATATATTCCTAAATAGGGATAATTCTTCTGGTTTGTCCTTCGAGCTTCTTTTCCCTTTGCTTAGTAATTGATACGACTTCGAGTTACAGGTGACGAAAAAATAGGGAAACCGGACCTTAACATTCCCTTCGTAATGACACCGCTTTTCATCTTGGATCTTCAGCAGACAAACTAAACCATTTTCATTCTCAAATGTTTTCCATAAATGATGTCATTGTATATGGTAAATGGAATTCAAAATGTCTACTTCATGGCGACTATTGACTCTCAAATCAGTTTTTACCTGGAGTTATTCTCAACGCCGCAGGTCTCAGGAAGTAAGATTAAAGCAACAATAAATCTGACACTTAGGTTTATTTTTAATCTTCTTTCATAAATATTACCAACAATGAAAGAAGGACAAGAGAATAGCGACAAGACTAAATCTTCAGACATCGCAAACCCTGTTGACGGACCCGAAAATAGAAGAAAAAGTGCAAGAAGGAACACTATAAGAAAAATAATATTATTAGTAATAGCACTCTCGGCCATCCTCATTATAAGTACAGTATTTCTAAGGCCCATACTGCCTATTCAAGAGTTGATCTACGTCCAGGCTGCGGAAGTTGCCATAATTGGCTATTTTGTCTTAATAACAGTAAGCAATATATCCTACAAGCTCACTCTACCAGGAAGTTCCCTTGAAAATGCCAAGGCAATAAGAAGTCTCATTAGAATAACAGGCACTATCATAATAGTTGCTGCCATAATATCTATCCTCGTGCAAAATCCCATCGTAGCAGCATCGATAAGCACAATATCTGCTCTTGTTGTTGGTTTTGCTGCACAAAATATTCTAGCAAACATGATATCAGGTCTGTATCTATCAATAGTGCGACCATTCAAGATTGGCGACAAAATTACAATAAGCAGCAATTCTGGAATTATATTAGATATTGAGCTTGTGTATACTAAACTTCTGACTGAAAATGGAGATATCGTAATTGTTCCCAGCTCTTCGATGTTAACCAGTACAATTACGCTTCAGAGAAACACCTGATCGACTAATATTCATAATGCTTCTGACGATGCACGATACGTTCCTTAACTTCATGTCAATGGCAAGGGGAATCAACAGAAATCGAGATACATGTGTAAAAACAGAAAGATTAGTATTGTAACTCCCATTTCATGGTGCCTTGAGCGAAGTTCATTTTGATTCCTTATGGCTGCTATTCTCTCGGTTACGTTTCTTATATCTTCCCTTGTAATACTTTAATCCGATTATTACGATTATAGCTATGATTATTATGATTGCTATTCCGCTGAATGCAGAGGATAATTGGTCGGCAATCAGACTCCAAGTGTCTCCAAGAAAATAACCTAAGAGAGTTAGGGCAACACTCCAAACTGCTGAGCCTGCAAAAGTATAGATTACAAATTTCACAATATTCATCTGACCTAATCCTGCTGGGATGGAAATTAATTCACGAATGGCTGGTGCCATTCTGCCGCTGAAGACCGCTATTGCTCCGTATTTTCGAAACCATGATTCAGCCTCTAGCAATCCCTTTTCACCGATCCTAACATACCTTCCGAATCTTAGTATCGCTGGTTTGCCTAGTTTCAAACTGATATAATAAATCACAATAGCTCCAACAGTTGAGCCGATGGCTCCTACGAGTCCCATTGCAATTGCGTGGATTATTCCCAAATTGTTATGATATGCCACAAATCCTACCAATGGAAAAATAACCTCGCTAGGTATGGGTGGAAACAAATTCTCCAGCAATGCTGCTAAAAATACTGCAGGGTATCCGAAATCTGATATCCATGAGGATATAGCGTTTGTTACAGTATCAAATATGCTGTCATTCCCAGAATCCTGCGTCGAAACAGTAGATGCGAAAGTGGTGGAATAGGACAATACTAGTAAAAGAAAATTAGTATACACCATCGTTTCAAACCATCGCGCATTTACCTGTACAAAAGATAGATTCCTATAAATGGTACGCTTTTGGCCACAATACTCCGAAATACCTAACCATAACGGGTTGTCAAGGGTCAGGAATTGGAGATTCTCTCAGTAATTTCTTCGAACTACAAAAATATAGAACCTCAGATAGTCAAATCGTTTTCACGCCAGTAGATATTAACTGTACTCCGATGAAACATAGATCTAGTAAAATAATTTATTACAATAGATTATAAAAAACATAGTCAACAGTTTAAATTGATGTTGCTGTCAGGTAGCAAATAGAAAATGAATTTCCGTCTATATACATACTCAAGTTTTGCGATACTTATCGCCTTGACCATCGGAATAGTGACACCAACGACAACTACTGAAATTATAAGGTCTAGTTACGCACAATCAACAGGTGACTTTCCCTCAAGCCCTGACAGTACTCCTGATAGTAGCTCTTCAGCCTCAGATGGAGATAACTTCCAGCAATTTATGGAGTGTCTATTTGGAGGGGATGCATCCGAAGAGGATATATCAGGAGCCTTAGAAGGCAGCGGTGATTCTACTCCTACTGAACAAGAAATTAGGGATTGTTTTGCACCACTGTACAATACGGGTGGTGCTTCTGGCACCACAACTACCGGCGGGAGTGGTTCTACCGATGATGGCGGTTCTACCGGCGACAGTGACGAAACTGAGCAGTCAAGCGAAGATCAGGATGGAGATTCAGGTAGCGACAGCGAAACCCCAGAATAGGATGGCGGTTAAGGAGATAAGTTAGAATACTAACTATCCCAAAATAAACGAGGAGCAAGTTTCCTGAGAACCATCCCAGGTTCTCCTCCGACCTCGTTATTATTTTTTCTTAAGTAACAATGAAAGATACTTATTCTGAGTTTCAATTATTAATTAATTATCGAAAACAAGCATTTGATCTAATGGCCATCTTCGGATGGTGTTTTAAGCCTGGTTACATCTCGTTTGAAGAACAGGTCTATAAACCAGTCAACCATTACCCGTAATTTCTTCTCTACAGTGGGAAGGTTTAGCAGATAGTATGAACGCCAGAACCACCATGCTGTAAATCCATGAACCTTATGTCCAAGCAAAATACCAACACCATTTCTCCTACCTATCAATGTCATAACACCTCTTGTCTTGTAATCAATTGCTTTTTTACGACTTTCTTCACCCTTAATTGTAGAGATTAAATTAATTGCTGCTACCTTTCCCTGTCTTATTGCATGTTGAGCTGTTGGGGGATAAGGCTTTCCCGTAATCGGATCGGTGATACATGCACAGTCACCGAGTGCCATAATGGTATCAGTGAATCCAAGAACCTCGAGAAAATTGTTGGTCACTAATCTCCCAGATTTATCATGCTCACACGATAGGGATGATAGGATGCTTTGAGGCTTTCCTCCACCAGCCCAGACAATTGTCTCTGTTGAAATATCAGTTCCATTATCCAGTTTAACACCGGAAGTTGTTATGTCATTCACTCGTGTATTCAACATTACTTCAACTCCATTATTTCTAATCTTTTCTAATGCAAACTCTGCTAATTCCTCAGTTACCTCAGGAAGTATCCTTCGACCTGAGTTTACAAGAACTATTCTAGTATAGGTTTTTTGTAAATTGTGGTAAAAGTATTTTATTGAATCAAGTACAAAGTCATTCAATTCGCCTACAATTTCAACGCCTGAAAAACCACCACCAACTACGACGAAAGTCAACAATCTTTTCCTAAGATCAAGATCTTCATGTTCAATATCAGCCTGTTCCAACATATTTATCACATGATTTCGTAAAACTATGGCGTCACCTAAGCTCTTTAGAGTAAATGCTCCTCTAGCAGCCCCATCCATCCCAAAGAAGTTCGTTTCGCTTCCTAACGCGATGACTAGGTAATCATATTTCAGTATGTGGCTACGCGACTCAATAGGATTTGTCTGCTTTCCAATCCTATGGCCTATAACAACCTGTTTATTGTTCATATCGATTGACCCTACATTAGCTTCATAAAATTTTGCTCTATTGCAAAATACTCTCAACGGTGTTACTATATGCCTTGTCTCTATCATTCCTGAGGATATCTCAGGAAGCATCGGTGTAAAGAGGAAAAAATTGTCCCTACTTACGAGTGTTAAGTCTATTCCTATATTGTTTTGAAATGCTTTTTGTAGTTCTCGTAGAACTTCAATCCCTGCAAATCCCCCTCCCAAAATTAAAATGCGTGTTAATTGAATTGGCTTTTCTCCATGAACAAGTTCTAGATGTTTCTGGTATGAATCGATTCTAGAAAAGGAAATATCACATTTTGAACATCTATACCGGCTACCAAACTTAATTGATAAAATAGATGAAGTTAGTCCCACAGTGATACCGAAAAATAGATGCATTATAACATAACTTATAATCACTAACGGTAGGCTATATTGAGGTAATGGTGTACCATATTCATCATTGGATGCTGGCATCACAGTAGTTGCAATACGGTTGATCTCTGGTAACAATATTGAAAAGTAAATAGGTATGAAAAAGACAACTAGGACTACAGAACCCGCGAATAACCCATAAAGCAAACCATTTGAAATCTTACTTATATTTAATATTCCAGTCTTATAGAGAAAAACCCCAATAACGATGCCTATTGAAATAGCAGTTATAGTATGAATTGCTATTCCTGCAAAAGCCGCGTCAGAAGAGTGAACGCCTATTACATGGCCAAATGCCACCCACGTAATATAATAAGGTAGGCCCATTCCGACTTCAAAAGCGGTAGGAATAAGCATAAATACTGCTCCTAACATTGCCCCTATAACAACGAAGAATACCTCGCGTTTAAAAGAAAAATCTACTCTAATGTCTGTTGCTTTTCTTTTGTTCATTTTCTTATTTATTACTCCCAGGGGATGAAGTGCCTTAGCCCTAAAGAGCCTGGTCGCCTACCATGTCGTTGAAGCTGCTCGTACATTGATTGCCCTATATTCGATTGCCATACATAACTGAGATTTTCATTATCCATAGTCATGATCGACTTGTATAAGATTATCTCTCTTGAATATAGACATGGTCATTTGTTTAATCCATTAATCATAAGAAAGAACTCTTATTAAAAATCTATTTAACTCAGTTAACTGAATTATTCATTAAAGGTTCCCTCAGATACGATGATCCTGACAAAAATAACAGTTTCCATATTTTCTGACACTTAGATGTCAAATCTAAGGTTCACGGAAACATATGAACCCATATAGTGGGTGGGCCCAAGGGGGTTTGAACCCCTGGCCTACCGGTTATGAGCCGGTCGCTCTTCCAGGCTAAGCTATGGGCCCAACTTAGACAAGATGTCCTTCATAGAAAGGCTATAAAGGTTTAAGCGCTCTAAAAAATTGAAGGAAAAAGCACGTACCGTGTTTCATTATAGAAGTTGAAAAGCTTCAACTACCTACTATCGGAGAGAGATATCTTTCACATACAGAGTCCAATAACTTGTTTTGTGCCCATAGTGAATCAGTTGCAGCTTTGTAAAGAGATTCAGATGGATCATGAGAAACACTTTCTATAATGCTTTTCCATACAGCTGCGTGTCTTACATCAGCTTCCTCATGAACTGTAAAATACTCTATTCCTTCCCTACTATTACCCAAACTATAAAATTGCGTCAAGCCATTAATCTTCGACCGACTTATTTCCGGTAATTGCTTTTCATATGCGTACATGGCTGCGGCTCCTTGTTCAAATGATTTTTTTGTTAATGCAATGAGAAACCTAACAACTTTGTTTGTCGTGTCAGATGGAACGTAATCGACGAGCTCGTCTGATTTAATTCCCATACTAACTGCAAATTTTACCCACAAATCGATGTGTTCAGATTCTTCTCTATAGTTCTCACCTAATGCATGCTTCAAATTGGTAACATTGGTGCAAGATGACGTCACATTCCGGACTAGGAGGGGCACAGCTTTTACTAGTTGAAAGTACTCCATCGCATATCCCTTAAGTTGATCTACATTCAATCTTCCCTCTGACCAAAGACGATAAAACTTATGTTTCAATAAACTATGCCTTTCAATTTCCAAATCAATTCTTTGCAACAGATAGTACATGATCTCTCTTCAAATAGCCAGAACGGATAGAAAAATGTTGTGTAATGCGTAATGGTAAATCTAGGTTACAATGAATATTACTGGTACTTTTGTAATTATAATTGTGCTACGTGAAATGAAGCAATAGTTTAGATCTTATGAATGCTTAGTATCTCAGTGCATATCATTACTAAGATCGAAAAAGAGAAACATTTTATTTGAAGTCTCTTTAATTAGAAAGATACATTTGCTCCGGTGGTGTAGGAACTGCTCTTCTTTAAAGCGGTTGCACAATCCGGTCAAGCATTGTGGCCTTTCAAGTCGCAGATCCCGGGTTCAAATCCCGGCCGGAGCAATAACTACCCAAATAGAGTTCACAATAGCAGGGTTTGTACCTACAATGAAGAAGCTAACGAATATTTTTTAGGAAACGCATTAATATGCATCCCACTTCCAGATAAATTCGGGCAAGAACTAATCTTTGAACGCTGGTGGTAAAAACATTAAAGCCAATCCGTTAGTGGCACAATTCAACAATTATCTTTCCAAGATAGAAGATGCTCTAATTAGAGAACTCAATCTTTATTCATGGTCAGAATTCTATTCGCCTCTTAGATACGCATGTGAAGGTGGAAAGCGGATTAGACCTCTTCTATTGGTTTTATCTGTAGAAGCTATACAGGCTACGAACAGGGATTCTTGTCATGTTACTGATGACGCTTTCATGGCTGGCTCGGCAATCGAACTTCTTCATACGGAGTCTGTTATTCATGATGACATAATCGACGAAGAAAGACTCCGCCGCGGTAAGCCATCATTTCATATTAAATATGGATACAACAGCAGTATCCTCACAGCAGATTTTGTACTCGGAATCATCCTAAATATAGGATCCAAAACGAATAATTCAAGGGTCACAAGTGAGCTTTCTAGCGCCGCAACAAAAATGAGCGAAGGAGAGATGATGGAAATTAGACTTGCTAAACATAATGATGTAACAGAGGATGAATACATCAAGGTTATCGAACACAAGACTGCATCGCTTTTTGAAGCATCTACCAAAATAGGCGCAATTCTTGGGGGGGGAAATGAGGATCAAATTCATGCACTGGGAACGTTTGGAAATCTACTCGGGATCGCATATCAAATCCATGATGACTTATTGGACTGGAATAATGAGGATAGGTTGTTCAATCTTCTCGTAAAACAAAACGTTCAATCCATGGAATTCGTCAATAATATGGACAAGTTGTACAAATCGTATTCCAGCCGGGCACTGAATGAGCTCCGAAAAGTTGGTGAGAGCATGTCTACGAGGCATCTTCAGCTTTTGACCGACTTGAGCTCTGTTCAGTTTTAATATGGACCTAGTATGCATATGTTATGCGGTACACAGATTTGTTAGTATACGCATTCGTTAACGATCAAACCTAGGGCATAGAAGCTAGGACTGTTACGGGTTGGGATAGATTTAATTTTTTGTAAATGATACCCGTTCAGCCTTTTGTTGGATGCAGGGTTCAAATTTACTGCCTAGACTTTATTTATGGTAAGTAAGTGGCATTAACAATGGTCGTAAAATCAGGTACAGAGATTGTCGCAAATTCCAGCAATGGCGCATACCATACCCCAAATACTACCATAAATACAAGCCCAAAAACCAGTACGGCAAGTATAGCCTTTGGTTCTTTTACTTTTGACATGTCTGGTCCGTTCTCCATGTACATTTTACGAATAATCCACGCATAGTACCCTAATGACAGAGCGCTGTTTAACACTCCAGCTATTGCAAGGTATGGTCCCCACCATACATAGGCAGAGCTGTTTATAGCAGCTCCGAATATCACCAGCTTACCCCAAAAACCATTAAGTGGTGGTACTCCAGCTAGTGCCAGTAAGGAAATTGTGAGAGCGATGGCAGTGATGGGCATTCTATACCCAAGTCCCCTGTATTTTTCCAGACCGTAACTTGCCAAGGCCGTTGCAACAGCAGCCGCAGCAATAAAACCCGTAGACTTCATTATAGCATGATTAAAGATTTGGAATAGTGAACCAGGCAAAGCTTGGTCGGAATAGGGGGCAACAGCCATGCCTATCAGTATATAGCCAGCTTGCGCAATGCTGGAATAGGCCAGGATACGCGGCAAACTTCTTTGAATTAGTGCCCCGAAATTCCCTATGGTCATAGTGAAAACTGCTAAGATTGCAAGAGTTATTGTCCAATCAAGATTCAGTGCAAACATACCTAGAACGACCACCCTTATAGCGGCCGCGAAGCCGGCTTTTTTTGTCCCTGCAGAAAGTAGGGCTCCTATTGTTGTAGGTGAGCCCTCGTACGCGTCAGGGATCCACATGTGAAATGGTACCAAGCCCATCTTAAACCCGAAACCCGCAATGAACAATGCAGTCGCAACTAACCCAACTGGTATCAAGTTCTGGTCGAGAATTACCAAGGCCTTAATGGATTCGCCTATGTTTGTTGTTCCGGTAATACCATAAACAAAACCTATTGCTAATACGAGAATGCCTGAAGATAAAGCCCCAAACATAAAATATTTTATTGCTGCCTCATTTGAAATTGGATCTCTCTTAGAAAATGCAGCTAATGCATAAGTTGGTAACGACATCAGCTCCCATGATACAAATAGCATCACGAGATCCGTAGAATATGCTATCAAAACCATCCCAATACTAGATAGAAGAATTAGCGAATAATAGGCCGCAACATTTGACTTACCTTTCATATAGTCCCACGAGGATGCCGTTACCATCAAAGAGACTATTAACAGGGCAATGGCAAAGAAAGATCCGAACGTGTCATTGGCAAGAACATCCTGGCTGAATTCTACTGCAGGTAATACCTCCCCTGAAGCTACACGAAAAATTACAAATCCTATTGATATGGCAATAGCTCCAAACGCGATTCCACTATAAAGTCGATTATTATACCCTCTCTCTTTTTTAAGAGCATCAATTACTGGAATTGCGAGTCCAACAACCCCAAGGATTATTGTAACAAGTATAGGGGTTGAGGCTAAATCGACTACCATTCTTAATTACTCGTTTCTCCTATAGAAACAGCAGCAACGTCACTATCAAAATGCCAACCGCAAAAACAAAAAGGTATGTTTGAGTTATCCCCGTTTGGGCTGCTCTGACCACTTTGGAGAAATATGACATTGAGAACTGAAATGCAGGGTTCATCCCGTCGATAACAACATTCTCAAAATATCTCCAGATTATTCTATATATAGCCATAGGCCCTATTACTGAACCCCAATATAGTGCTGAATTGAGATACCACCTGTTATAAAGAAATTTCCATATCGCTTGTGTTATTATGTTTCTAGAAATCACCTTTGGATCTACTATTCTGGCAATGTAAAACATGTATCCTAGTATACCTCCTACTGCGAAGGCTCCTACAGATGCTATTACGGCCGTCACGTTGAGCTCAAATCCTACGTCCTCTGTTTCTTCACTGATATCAAAGGAATTATTGAGGTACTCTCCTAAGATGTGTTGTAATTGCTCTTCGAAGATAAACCCAACTGATCCAATAACTATAGTCGCAACTGCAAGAATGCCGAATGGGATCCACATGCTTTTCCCTACTTCGTGCAAATGGTTACCTTTATTTTGAATCTCTTCTAGATGTTTACTCTCCTTACCAAAAAATGCCATACCTATCATCCTAAATGTGTAAAATGCAGTCATAACAGCCACGATAACGGCCATACTAAACAGATACCAACTATAGGAATAACCAGAATCTAGCAGGGATGCGAAAATTGCATCCTTGCTCCAAAATCCAGATGTTATGAGAGGAGCACCTGCTAACGAAAGACCAGCAAGTAACATGAAAATATACGTCTTTTTCATATACCTACGCATCCCACCCATATCAGTCAAATACCTCGAACCTACTGTGTG
>Ga0193741_1000040_pt1 | contig 32107 bp, 21 predicted proteins | sample L2s2metaG_FD_143059 | JGI IMG/M metagenome (GOLD analysis project Ga0193741, IMG submission 143059) | Soil microbial communities from a riparian zone of the East river system, Colorado, United States - L2s2 | ecosystem: Environmental > Terrestrial > Soil > Riparian zone | place: USA: East River...
CGTCCGTATGGTGAACCTGGTAATGACACGTTGAGAGGCGGCCCTGGTGGGGGACTACTATAGGTGCGACGCTGGTGTTGACAGAATAGGAACATTTAGTGCAGTTAATGGAGATCAAGAGTTCGGTGATTGTGAAATCGAGTAACGTTGTTTTTCTAAAGAATAACAGATAATCGAAAAGTCTTTTTCATGTGAAAATGAATATAATATTATCCATTAATAACGTCGGACGGTTTTACTATGTAGTTACCTTGCGTATAGGTTATTTGTTCGACCGATAGTTTTGGTGAGTTTATGTTCGCATTCTGTTCCTTCGGGGGGATTTAATTCGTTCGCAGAGACGCAGGCAAAATAAAGGTCTCCTTTTTCAATATTGCCAATTTCAGTGTTTCTGTCAAAATTAAATGCAATCTTTATCGTATCTCCATTTGAATTCTCTAGCAAATCAGCAGCATTTACCTCCTTTGTTATGAGTTCACCCTTATTCATCGCAGTAACCTTGACATTCTGGACGTTTTTTCTATCGGATAAAGGCACAAGGATATTGACAATTACATCGTCCGCCTTGGATTCATCCTTTGTCTTGGATTCATCCTTTGTCTTGGATTCATCCTTTGTCTTGGATTCATCCTTTGTCTTGGATTCATCCTTTGTCTTGGATTCATCCTTTGTCTTGGATTCATCCATTTCATTTACCGATTGAAAGGACCCCGTAGACAAGGTATTCTTACTTCCTGAACCTAAGTTTATTGTATTTTTTCCATCGGAATTTTCAATATTGCCCTCAACACAAGAATAAGACTTCATAACACCCGTATTGGGTTCTAAATCATATGCGCATACAAAATATTCGTCATTTGTTCCGACAGTTACAAGATCATTAGTTCTTTCAAAAGTGAAAGGTATCGAAATTGATTTTGATTTCATTTGAGTATCATCTACAAATTTGACATCAGATTCGCCATTAGCAAATGCAATGACCTTCAATTTTTTAGAATCTGGGATATTTGACAGATCGATGTTTGCCTCTATTTCAAAAGTCTTGGCCGCAAAAGTATTGTTGGAAGAAAATAAACCCAAAATAATTAAAGGTATTAGGACTATTGAGAAAACCTGGATATTGCTATCTAATTGCATTGATTCTAAAATATTCTTGCCATTCGATTACTTATCCATTATCATAGTAACGTACATTCTAATTATCCATTGTGTTGTTATATGATTTGAGTCAAAAAATTCTACACTAAGAAGATAAGAGAAGATTTAAAATTTTTAAATGTGGTGGCCATTTAGACAGGAATAACATTCATGATCTTATCCACAGGACAAAAATACTCTCTGTAGCATATCACTTTACTAACAACATTTCTTATGCTGCCAAAGCGACAGAATTATTGCAAGTGTGGTTTATCAACAATGATACTCGTATGAACCCAAATTTACGATATTCGGAAATTATATCTGGTAAGAATAACGGAACTGCATCGGGTATAATTACTACAAGTTTGTTTTCTGAAATACTAGAATCGATTCAGTTAATTCAGAACTCCTCAGCCTGGAGTGTGCAGGACCATAAGGAGATGGAATCATGGTTTGAGAAATACTTAGAGTAGCTCTTAAATTCTGATTTTGGAAAGAGAGAACAAAAACGACTTAATAATCATGGAACTTGGTTTGACTTTCAAGTGTCATCTATATCATTGTTTCTAAATAAAACAGAAATAGCTATTGATATTCTAGAGCGTAACACTGAAAAAGCAATTGGAACAAAGATCAACCAGGACGGCTTTCAACCATATGAAATAAAAAGAAGTATATCCTTGGACTATCACATATACAATCTCCAAGCTTTTTTCAACCTCGCAAAGGTTGGTGACAATATTGGTATTGATTTGTGGCACCATGAATCATCCGAAGGATCTGGACTAAATAGGGCCATTGATTTATTTGCTACCTTATGTTTTAGAGACACAACAATGGCCTTACCAGCAAGAGGGACCAATACGTTCATACAGGTCTGCAGATTTATTGTGCCAAGCAAGCAAACATTACGAACCAAATACAATTTACAGAGAGGCTTACAAATCTATCCCTTGGGATAACGGAACCTATGCTCCTAATAGTTTAATCTACGGGTGCCTTAATTTGTCCGATAGCATAAAAGCTCAGAGATGACCGTCTCCATATCAGGTTGGACATGATTTGGTTTGCTTTATGAACTCTGTTGCTTATCAAGTTCCCAAGATTGTAATTAATCCCAGAAAATATTGGTGTATTGCTTCGATTGGTACTCAATCGTTGTCTCTTGGGGTTTCACATATCAACGATGTCTTTCATTTAGAACATCCAATTGTATCCAATTCATATCGTTTAATAAAATGTTAAAATAAAATAGTATGCTCTTATTATTATAATAATGAAAAACCAGATGTGCTCATTTCTAGTATCAATCTTTGTTGTTCTATTGGTTCAAAATACCGTATTTGCACAGACCAGCACCGATGTGCTGATAAAAGAATTCCCAGTTCCACCCGGATCTCATCCGCATGATGTAGCACCTGCTAAGAATGGATCAGTTTGGTATACAGCCCAACGATTAGGAGAATTGGGGTTGTTAGACCCAGTTACAGGGAGAACACATCATATTGCATTAGGCCAAGGTTCTGCTCCACATGGAGTTATTGTAGGGCCAGATGAAGCAGCATGGATTACTGACGGGGGTCTGAATGCTATTGTAAGAGTTGATCCTAAGACGCAGAACGTTACATTGTTTCCACTACCCAAGAATATCGGATATGCAAATCTCAATACGGCCACCTTCGATCACGAAGGTATTTTATGGTTTACTGGTCAAAGCGGGATTTATGGTAAACTGGACCCAAATACTAAGAATATGGAAGTATTCGGTGCACCCAGAGGTCAGGGGCCATATGGTATTTCTACTACACCCGAGGGGCAAGTATATTTTGTATCATTGGCTGGCAGCTACCTAGCTCAAATTGATTTAGGCACCAAAAATGCAAATGTCTTAGATCCACCTACGTCCGACCAAGGGGCGCGTCGTGTATGGTCTGATTCCACTGGACGTCTTTGGTTAACAGAATGGAACGCAGGCAATTTGGGTATGTATGATCCTGTTACTAATATGTGGAAAGAATGGAAATTGCCAGGTCCAAACCCTCAGCCGTATGCCGTATTTGTTGATAACAAGGATGTTGTATGGATAAGTGATTTTGGCTCCAATGCCATGATTCGATTCGACCCATCTACAGAAAAATTTCAATCATTTCCACTACCTACTCCTGATGCGAAAGTTCGTCAACTGCTAGGGCGACCAGGAGAAGTATTGGGGGCAGAATCTGGAACTGACAAGATAATGATAATTCATACAGGCAATTGAAGATCTAACTTGATGCATTTCTTAAGAAGTCGAGATGCTTCGATGAAATGATTGTCACTATTATTCATCGCAATTCTTAGGATGGGGTTTTCCGAATGATAATCCGTTGCCAAAATTTGGTTTTGCTGAATTAGTTTATTCAAAGGGATAATAAGTTGAGGGGTACTACACTCAAATAAGACATAAATCATTTGCCGGCTCTATTTATTAAGAGGGAGCAAATCTATAAAAAAACCGAAGAGACGTTTTTTCAAAATTCGCGCTGCATTGGCACTGGGGATATCGATTGTAGCCGATATTCTTGATTTTTTGGCAGCTCCAATATTTGGAGTCCCTATAATAGGCGATATATTTGATGTCATTGTTAATGGCTTATTATATTTGATAACTAGGAGTAAAGTTTCAGTCGTAATGAATCTTGCCGAATTCATTCCATTCCTTGGAGATTTCCTGCCTGTCTATACTGTATCCACAATGTTGTGGATAGCTGGAGACCAAGAATTTGATAAATTATTGATAATAAGGAAGATATTCAATCTATTTTCTAGTAAGCAGAATAACGTCTAGATTTATATCAAGTATGTAATATCAAAATATTGACCAATGTCTTGAAGCTCCCATTTTTCAAAAGATCAACTTGAATCTTCTTATTCAATCAATTTCTCTTGAGGTGATGTCTCCATTCATGTTTACAATATAGGTAACATTAAGATACAAATTATTCTCACACTCGTCGACCTTTTTAAGGGTCTGCCAATCTCTTGTGACATCTCGGACAAACCTCATGTCAACAAATCCAAACAGGTAGTTAGACTTTTCGCTACCAAAGTCACATAGCTTCTCTCAGCAAAATTGTTCACCAAAGTAGCATAAATACCTTATAAGGTAAATTGCTAGAGGATTTATCAAGTTCCTAAGTTAAATAACAACTGATGGGAAGAGTTGGAATGATTGAATGATGAACAAGTAACAATCAAACACCCATCAGCTGTTTCTGGTTGCGTTATCTAGACTTGTACAACATAGTATAAAAGGGCCGAAGATACAATGTTCTATAAGATTCTGTGTTCGGCATTTCAGGATCGCATATGAAATAAGAACTTTAAATTGCTATCTAACACAATCTAACACTATATAGTACTTTGTAACGCTACCTTTCTTATATCATTGAAGGCTACTTGAAGGTATGAAGAGTGGTAGATTTTGTGATTTGTGTAGAAAAGAAATCCCGATCCATACTATGATACCTATGGAAATTCAAGGAGAAAACTACGTCTTTGATAGTTATGATTGCATCAGAATATTTCACAAGTTGAACGCTGTTTATGGGAATGTACTGATCGGAGAATGATGATATTGAGAGAAGTAACGATATCAAAATTGAATATTTCAAAATCAAATGCTGAAAACTTCATTCTAGTTTCTGCATTAGTCACTCTAGCACTATTAGCAACCTTTGGGTCTCTGCAATTATTTCCAGTCCATGCTTCGGTAGTGGAATCCCTCAATTCTAAAATTAATTGGTATGATAATGCGCTTGCAGTAAACCAGAACAATGTTCCAGCACTAGTTCAAAAAGGGACAGACCTCGTAAGTCAAGGCAAAGCTGAACAATCTATAACGTGGCTAGACAAAGCGTTGAGTATTGATCCAACGAATCTAATGGCTTTAATCAGCAAAGGTGCTGCACTAAGGGAGTTAGGACAATATCCAGAGGCAATCACAATGTACGACAGAGTTCTTGCGATCGACCCCCAAGATGAATACGCCATTGGAGGAAAAGCAGATTCGCTATTCGGTGCAGGTCAGCATCAACAGGCTGTTGCCTGGATAGACAAGGTCTTGGAATTTGATCCAAATAATGGGAGAATCCTGGAAGTAAAAGAAACAATTCAGCAGGCCATCAATTGATCATTTTTTTTATTACACCCTAAGCTTTATCTTACTTTACGAGTAATCTTGTTAGCAAACGCATGTTTGTTTACTCTCATTTTAGCATTCATAGTAAACTGGGACCTTACCCTGGCAGGCTAGCATATCTTTTATCATAATATGTGTTCGACGGCCTTTTGCACATCTCCAGCATCTATGATGTCCCCATCAATCATCGCTTCAAGCAGTCTTAATACGATTAATTCACCAGTGGCACCAGCGATTGTCTGTGGTACAACTACACAAACATCGTCAATGATTACGGTAACCTCATCATCGCTTGCTCCACTCCAATCTTTGGGAATACGAATGTAAAAATTGTCAAAATCGGAATTATCGTGCGGTCTCTGGTATAGGATTCTTACCAACATACTGATTTTGCTCTAGTTGCTTAAATTCTTGTTCCTGGAATTTACATGGTTACGATAAATTTAATCACCTTAATATCAAGTCTAGAAATTAGACAATGCAAATTCACAGTTCTGGTAACTAGCGGGCACCAACTATGATAAACATTCTACATCTTTTCCCAGTGGCTATATTAGAGAACGCTAGGTTGAAAAATCTTGTTATTCTTATGATCTTAATTAATTGCTGGTTTTTCTTTCAGCGGGTAAGCACCAACAGAGTATTTGACTCGTTGTTAAGATAGTCTATTCTCTAAATAATTGAAATTGATTTAAAAATTCTGATGATTCTCTTTTTTAGAGTACATAGTGTGACACAAGGTAAGGGCACTAAATATTTCATATTTTGTTATGATTGGGGAAGGCTTTCTATTCGTGCCTACAAAGAAGATGGAAAACAACCGTGTAGTAGAAGCAAGACTTACATTAGAATGCAATACATTAAGCTGTTGATGAGTTCACTCTATACAATTGTGTCAATATTGGCAGCCATAGCATTGATAAGTACTACAGTTGCAAGTTTACAACAACAAACGTCTGGCATCATTGTTAATTGGCGGGAAGAATTCAGAGTACTGACAGATGAATTTGAGGATGCTATAGCAGATGCATCAGATCAAAAACCGCCTAACATTGAAAGCATAGAGAAGTTGGTTGATGACTACAAAACTAATCTTACCAAAATATTTGAAAGTTCTGACAATCATATAAGCATAAACTGAATGGATAGTAATACCCTCCTTTTTTTATTTTCAACACCCGAAATGCAGCGCCAACCGTTTTCACCCATTATCGCGGCAGAACTCGATTTACATAGGCTTTTATAATAGCTACCTACAACTTTTTTTGGACGATGAAAAATCAACGAAGAATGGGTGAAATAATTACGATCTGCTCTGGTATTGGTTTGGCAATTGCTGGGTTAGTTGTTAGTGTCCCACCCGTAGCTTATGGAGGATTATGCATTATGGGTCTTGGAGTAATCTCTGTATTCTGGCGGTAGTAATTAGAATCTTCACGCAATACTATTTCAAATGAGATAATAATTGTGAATCAGGCAAGTACCAAACCTATTTGACTTGCGTTGTAACCATGGATGAGATTATTCTGTCAAGGTCTAGTAAAAGATTGGTATTTGGGGAAAAATTTAGGAAGTTTTTTGCTTTCGTGATATCAGCACAACTTGCATTGATATCGGATTCATCACTTCCCTCCGCATAAATAGGCCGTAGGTCTAGTCCACTAAGTTTAATCATCTTTTCGCACAGTTCTTTTATAGTCGTTGCAACTCCTGTTCCTATATTGAATATCGAAGGACATGCATACTCAAATCGATCATTCCTATCCTCCATAGCCTTGACTGATAATAACATGGAATTAACAACATCATTTATAGAAACAAAATCACGTTTCTGCATTCCAGTACCATGAATAAGCGGAGCTAAACCCATTGATAACCTTTTGGCAAATTTTGTTATTACACTAACGTTACCAAATTGACCCTCCCCATAAGCATTAAAAATTCTAAGCGAAATCGTGTTTCGAATCTTTTTCGAATTCATATAAGACGAAACATGTTTTTCGGCAAGTAGTTTGCTAATGCCGTACGGGGATATGGGCTTTAATTGATGTTCTTCAGTTATTGGAATTCTTGTAGGATGACCGTAAACTGCAGCTGATGAAGCAAATACCAAATTATCGACATGATTATGAGCACACGCATCAAGAATATTTATTGTACCATTCACATTTACATCCATTGTTCTATCCGGATATCTTATAGAATCTTCAACGCTTACCACCGCCGCAAGATGGATACATGTGTCAATTTTATGATTTTTAATGATATCAAACGCAGACAGTCTATCCAGTATATCCAAATTATAAAAAATTATTTGTTCATTTTGGGTGTCCTGTATCGCTGATATGTCATGTCTTCGTTCATTTTTATCTATGAGGATGAGCTTGTAATTTTTATCGTCTATCAAAGCACGAACCAAATTACTCCCAATAAAACCTCCCGCTCCTGTCACCAAAACTGTTTTCATTTATTTACAGTGATTTATTAGAACGCCGTATATAGCCTATACTCATGATTTCAAGAACACTTATTCGGAATACTTTATCTTCAGACAATAGATTTATTTTTGTAATCCCAAAATTATGGCAAATTTCTGTGTATCTAATAAATCTAAAAAAAAACAATTAGTGATAGTAAAATCGACGAATTACTATTACACTCAAGAGTCCAGGGAATAACGGTTGATTAAGTATAATGTCAATGGGTATGAGTTCGGTGAAGCAATATCGCAATTATGGATGCCAAAGTAATGGCAATCAAGACAATGAAATTAAGAGAGCTGTCTAATATGCTACTTATGGGTACGCCAAGGCCACGCTTCTGTATGTCGGTAGAAATTTGTCCAGGCAGGTCTAACTGTTGTTTTATCCGATTCACTTTCCCGTCAACGTCCAAAGAACCAATGTAACTTAAATAGTCAATTTTGATGCCATCTCGGAGATCACTTTTAAAGTCGTCTATTAAGTCAAACGATATCTTTACGTTGCCATTTACCTTGAGTGGACTATAATCGTCTATTTCTTGTCCATAAAAATTGGTCTTGTCAAATATCACGTTGCCATTTACTAATAGTTCAGGATTTCTTAACAGTACAGGAATACTATTTGATAAGGGAGATTCGGCTCTAATGTTATGTAGTTGAATTATTGAATCGTCACCTATTTGGATTGTACTATTGACTAAATTACTATTGTTGGTAACGATAGTAATATGACTATTATTGCTACCGTGAAGCTTAATTGTCATATTGAATTCGTTGAGTATTGACGCCCCCAGATAATTAATCATAGAGTTCTTAGATGGTAACGATATCTTACCTGTAAAGTTGATTAGCTGTTCATACTGACCGAAGGGCTTAATATCTAATAATGAGAAATTTTCATACTGACTTCTCAAATTTCCGTACCTATCTAATATAGAAATTTTCTTTACATGATAGGAGGAATTCAGCAAACTATTGTCTATAGAAAATGATGAACCATTTAATGCTAACTTGCCGTCTACTGTTAAGTCTCCAATAAACCGCATAATTGGTTGTGATATTATCTTGTTCTCCATTGGTGTACCATGAAGATTATCAATTTGAAGTACATCGGCAAATTTTACGAGTGACAGAAAATTCACTTTCGGATTGTCGGATATCGCATCAAAATATCCAAAACCGTTAATGTATATGATTCGTCCTTTATCATATATCCTCTCAATTGCAAAAGGGACAATATCAGTGTTGTTACTATTTCTATACCATGAAAATACTTTGACATCTGAGGCAGACTTAAGACTGAAATCTTTCACAGTTCCTGAAACATTGATATTAAATCCGTCTTTATCATGGCTCGCTATGCGTACAAATTCTTGAGTTTTATTAGCCGTTGATCCTAATGTTAATAATTTAGCAAATTTCCCTTCAAATTTCTCGTTGGGATTGACTACGACGAGAGTACCACCTGACCTAGTGTAATTTAAAAGATTATTGAATAATTCACCACTCAAATCTTGACTATCAAATGGTAAAATAATTTCGGAGTTGGAGAAAATAGAGTAATCGTTATTTACATATGAACTATAATCAATTCCCGACATTGCAAGCGATGTAAGCGGATAATAATAATTTCGATACTCGTTAAGTTCGAAGTCTTCTTGTGACGCTTCAATTTTTCCTATTCGTACGGGTTCAAATTCCACCACATTGTTTTCCGAATTTATGCCTACACTTGAAACTGGTAACAAACCTTCTTGTAAATATTTCGGAATTTTGATTCTTAAAATATTATCCACGTATACAGTAATTGAATTATTAAATGTCAAAACTCTCAATAATTGCCATATGCCAGGATTGCCCTTTACTTGGGAATTTTGGGCTAACAGCAAAGCTTTATCGTCTTTTGTGGTTTGTTCTCTTAGCTGTAAACCTTTATCTGAGAATGAAATAAAGTAACTGCTGTCGCCTTCTTTCCATTTCAAACCCGAAATGCCCTTCCCAGTTTTATCTTCTTCCAATGTCCTGAACAGCAATTCCATGTAGTTAGTGCCATTACCATCTAGTTCCTTCGACCAAATAGTCTTACCACCATTTTTTTTGGATCCATATAAGATAGCTTTTTCGATTCCATCGGATTTTTTAACTTGGATGAATTCAGTTGTGTCCTTTTCAAAATTAAATGTGCTATTATTGACATGTAACCTTTTCTCGCCCAATATTATCGATGATAGTGAGTCATCCAAATCATTGATTATGCCAACCTTATTTTGTGAATTACTCGATGGGCCAAGCAACGAAGGAACTTCGAGTACCAAATAGTTATCATTTTTAGCTAATTGTTGGAAATTAGTAATTGCAAATCGAATTGGATCTGTTAGTGTGAATTGGTTGGTACTATTCGATGGTATCATTACGTATCCCGTGTTGCTTAAGTCTAATAGGCGGTAAAATGCATCTGGACTGGAAGAATTCAATATGTATTGTGTTTGTATAGACTTCTTCAACGGTAATCCTGAAAATGCATGTAATTTAGAAATAATATCCCCTTTTCGAAAATTATATTCATTTGAAAAGGTTGCAATATTGTTGTTATTATTTGAACCATCTTGAATTTTAGAACGCATCAGATCCAACACGGTCATCTCAGTCGCTGAAGGAAAATTCCTCCTCCCGAGTGCGTGTGAATAATCCTGAGTTTGCATAACCAATGAATTATACCCAATATAAAATAGTGTTGAAAGGCTTGCGGTTATGACTATAGACGCTATTAAGACACCATTAACAACTGGCATCTTATTTCTTGTAAAATCGAGTAATTTGAAAATCATCAATGATGCAAAGCCAATCATACCCACCATTACATATTTGCTAAGTCTGTGTTCGTTGTAATACGGACCTGCAAAAAGCGCAACAATTATGATTATTCCAAATATAAATACCTCACCTTCAAACTTTTTAAAAAAATATGAAAGTAGGAAACCGATACCAATCACACCAACGATCCCCATTCGCATAGGATACAAATACCAAGGAGTGTTATAGTTCTGAGTATGAACATCAATATAATTTGCAGGAAGCTGAATCCAAACAAGAAAACATAGTGCAAATGCATAAACGATAATAGAAACAATTAATACCTTTGATTTCAAGCCCACCTTTGACCGAATTTTAGTCAACTTTGAGTCAAGTTGCAAGGATTGATACGAAATAACGGAAAAATATCTAATCCAGTTTTGGCGAAGAAAGTACAAAGATAGCGTTGCTATAATGAACATAGCACTAAGCACAATGACGGGTAAGCCAAGGATTTTATTTGATGTAAAATAGTTTACTGGAAGCATACTGTCTATTACATATACGGAAGCTAAAGCAATAAGGAGAGCAAAATAGACGTTACCCCTTTTCCGAATGTTGTACGTGAACACTAAGAGAGAGGACAATATGACAAAAAGGTAAAATTCATCATGAAATAGGATTCCTAAAATAGATACTAGTGAAACTAATACTGTATGTATGATCCTATTATGAAATTCGAACTTGATTAAAGATAATAGAATAAAACCTGCCGGTAAGGATACAAGTGTAAGGCTAGTGTTAAAGTCGGGAAACGCTGCAATCATGAAATTTGCAGATAGCCTTATGTCAGTCTCCCTGATTTTCTCTTGCACAAAATAAGAGATCGCATTGGCCTGCGATCCAACAGGATCTATCTCTGTTAGATAAAGCATATACATCCAACCAAAACCTGATGCTATGACAAGTAGCGATGAGGCAAATAAGGAAGCCCTTTTCTTATTCGCGGGAAACCAGGTTCGACAGAAAACATAAAAAGCAAAAACGGTTGTCATATTAAATAGCGCTATGGAGGAATATGCATTTACTAAAGGAAGACCAGAAATAGACGTTAGCCCTGCTAATAAGGCCGATAGTAGTGGTGTATAATTTTGATCACCGTTGGTTATTATGGAATCTTTGAAATTACCATTCATAAAGAGAATAGCCCTGTTCTGATGGTACCATTGATCCCCTACTGTTACTCCATCATAAAGATAGTAAGTTGAAATGATCCCCAGCAACGAAAGGCCAGCAAACACGACAATTTGAGGTAGATTCAGCTCCAAAGTCAACTGTAACTTCTTCCCTAGGGCAGAAAAGGTATGATGATACAAGCTGCGAGCATTCAGATCAGCTGGAAAAAAACGATAGATTCGGTAGTGAACTACATATACAATAAGTATTGCAAGATAGACTAAAAGAAGGATAGATTTATTTTGATAGATGTTACTATTAAAGAGTATTGATGAGAAGTAAACTGTCAAACCAGTGATTAACATACTGATAAAGTATCCTAACAAAATTTTTAGGAAAGGTTGCATTCGATAATTCTTTGTTACAATGGCCGTTACGGCATATCCAGGTAAGATAAAACATAGCAAAATGGCTACAACCAGTCCAATTGTGTGGAATGGATTAAGCAAATTCCAGCTTGTGAATACAACATCTAATCTGGGTATTGAAAAAAAAGAACACACTACTAATGAAACTGAATACATAAATGCAAATATGATGTTTGAAACCCCTTCCTGAATATCTTTTTGGTTATCAGTTGAAAAATACGCAGAATTAGCAACAATGGCTTCGGATTGATATAGATTGCCAACAACTTTTTCGTGTCGCATAGAATAATATCTTGTCAATCCTAAAGAAAGTAAAGCCATAGAAATAGAAATTGGTATAACAAATTTCATTTGGATTAAAAAGTACGAAAGCACAAAGTATACTGAAATCCCAGTTAATAGCGTAGCAGAGGCTAAGGAAATGATAATCTTTTTGTCTACTACTGGAAGCAATTAAAGAACCTTTTTACAAATTGGTTATATAAATTGATTATTGTTATCTCCTTGGAAAAATTTTTCCACATATGTTACTTTTGAAACAAGCAATATATGGTATAGTTCAAAATAAAATAATTAGTTAATGGCTCATGATTCCTACATTTTTATTAAAAAGATCTTGAACATAGAGCATATTAATGGATTTCATTTTAGTTCCCGCTACTCATGTGGCAATAATCCTAAGATTCCTATTGGTATATACATTATTAAGACTGAATTTAATTATATTCGTAATCGGTATGCTTACTGGTAGGTTGACAGCCCCATTTGGACTTATGTCTTTGATGATATCAATATGCGGGATATCTATTGTGATTGGTATGATTATTACGATCGGAGGAATTTTGAATGATAATAATTATGTCAATGCTACGTCGACCGCCAAAATCGAGGAGACACCAAAGCTAATCGATAAGGGTCTCGAGGCAACAGTTGTTGTAGAAGGACTAAAGCGTCCTACAAGTATGGCATTCCTGGGCCCAAATGACTTCATAGTATTGGAGAAAAAGACTGGTATTATAAAGAGGATTATGAATGGTACTCTTTTAGAGACACCATTATTGGATGTAGAAGTTGCGAATGAAAAGGAAAGAGGATTGCTTGGGGTTGCTGTATCGAAAAGCGATAATCGAACTGGAAACCAGAATTACTATAGCGATTTTCAGAAGTCTCTTACTACAAATGTTTTTCTATACTACACCGAATCCTCAGCAAAAGACGGCAACGACGATTGCCCATTGATAAATTATTGTAAAGAAGGAACTGAACCCAAGGGCAATAGATTATATCGATATGTTCTGGGACAAGAGAAACTAGTAAATCCTAAGTTATTGCTGGATTTGCCAGCTAATCCTGGATCTGATCATTTGGGGGGAGCTGTAGTCATAGGTCCTGATAGAAACGTCTATCTCACCACAGGTGATGGCCACAGCTGCAGCTACCATAGTTGCGACAATGGTATACAAGATACCATTTTAAATTCTCAATCTGCAAATCTGGAAAATGGACAGGTGCCCGATGGAAGAGGAGGTATACTTAGAGTTACTCAAGATGGTCAAACCGTAAAAGTAGAAGATCAACAAGGAATCCTTGATGAAAATGGTATTCTAAATAAATACTATGGATATGGTATACGAAATAGCTATGGGATCGATTTTGATCCTGTCAGTGGAAAATTGTGGGATACAGAAAATGGTCCCTCATTTGGGGACGAAATAAACCTGGTAGAACCAGGATTCAACAGTGGATGGCTGAAAATGCAAGGATTTTGGCCTATTTATAACCAAACCATGCTTTATCCACAAGGTCTAGTTCCTCCGTACAGAGGGTATATTGACACTGGTAACAATTCGCAGATTCATGGTAATGAAGATCATAATATAAGTTTCGTGGAATTTCAAGGCAGAGGAAAATACAGTGATCCCGAATTCGTCTGGAACATGACAGTGGGAGTAACCGCTCTCAAATTTCTTGACTCTAAAAAATTAGGGGAAAAATACGAAAATGATATGTTTGTGGCTGATTCTAACAATGGTAATTTATATCATTTCGATCTCAGTAAGGATCGAACTAAGTTAGTTTTTAATGGAAGTATAACAGATAAGATCGTACATTCCTTACAGAGAGAGGAACTCAATACGATTCTTTTTGGTGAAGGCTTTGGATCTGTCACAGATTTAGAAGTTGGAGTTGATGGTTATCTGTACGTGGTATCGTATGAAGAGGGGAAGATTTTCAAAATAATCCCTAAAAAAGACTTATAAAAATAATATCTTTGTTAAAGATCAGGTATCTATTCCACGGACCAAGCACGAATAGTTTATAAGAATTCATGCATAACCATTTTTATGAATGTCCCACGCGCTAGGAATTCTGTCCTAAGTTTGAGTGCGATTTTTTTTTGCTTGCTAAACGCTGTTGGCATCAGCCTTGTTTTTGCCGAAAATGAGGGAGGGAATTATACGTTGCTTACAAGATTGGGTTCAAAAGGGATGAGCAACGGTCAGTTTACTACTCCTCATACTATAGCATTCGATTCCACCGGCAGTATGTACATAACCGACACTAAGAACTCTAACGTTCAAAAGTTCGACAGCAATGGCACATTTCTCACAAAATGGGGTTCAAAAGGCACAGCAGATGGTCAATTCATGGGTCCAGAAGGTATCGACGTAGATGCCTATTCAAATGTATATGTGGCTGATACCAAAAACTCCCGTATCCAAAAGTTCGACAGCAATGGCACATTTCTCACAAAATGGGGTTCAAAAGGCACAGCAGATGGTCAATTTTCGAAGCACGCGCATGGCGTACTGACTGACTCTAAGAACAATGTCTATATTACCGACAGAGACAACTCAAACGTTCAAAAGTTCGACAGCAATGGCACATTTCTCACAAAATGGGGATCACTAGGAACGAATAACGGCCAATTTATGAGACCTCACAGTGCGGCCATTGATTCAATGGGAAACCTATACGTATCTGATATGAATAATTACAGAGTCCAAAAGTTCGACAGCAATGGCACATTTCTCACAAAATGGGGTTCAAAAGGGAGTGGCGAAGGTCAATTTTTAGAGCCAAGTGGAATTGACCTTGATTCTTTGAATAATGTCTACATTGTTGATAAACAAACTTCACTAGTCCAAAAGTTCGACAGCAATGGCACATTTCTCACAAAATGGGGTTCAAACGGGAGTGGCGAAGGTCAATTTCTGGAACTCGAGGATATCGAAATCGATTCCTTTGGTAAAGTCTATGTTGTTGATAGGACTGCGGCGTCCATACTAATTTTTTATCAAACTAAGACCGAATGAGATTTTTAAATATTTGGTTATGGTAAGTTAGTAAACCGTAAATCAAAATAATTCATATCTCGCTCGGCGAATATTGTTGATAAGTAGGATGTAACAGTGAGTATGTTCATCATTCAGGTACATGATATATTTCTACTTCGCCTCCAATTGTATACCATGTTTTACCTCCTACAACAAATATCTTATTGTCGGCTGAGATAGCTCCCAAACCTAGCCGAGGTGTTGGTAATGGATTCTCAGTTGTCCAACCGTTCGTTTGAGTATCAAATTTTTCATTATTCTCAAAGGTTCCATTGACTTTTTGACCTCCAAATACGTAAACGTTCTTTCCTATGGATGCCGATGACATTCCGCTTCTTTTAGTTGGCATCTGTTCTAATTCAGTCCAAGTATTTTTGACAGGATCGTACATTTCGTTGTCGTTAAAATTTGAGAGACCTTCATTAATGGGACGCGGGATTCCATTTCCCAATAGTCGTCCTCCAATCACATACAACTTTTCATCGACCACCGATGATGTCAAATGATGTCTTGCCGTAGGCATCGGAGCTCTTTCTGTCCAATTGTTCGTTATTGGATCATACATTAAATTTGTGTTTACGACATTGTGAACGTCATCTACTCCACCTACTGCATATAATTTGCCTTGAATAAAGTTTACAGTTAATGCGGTTCTCGCAACCGGCATCGATTTGCCCTCTCGCCATGTGTCATCCGCAGGATTGTATATGAACAACTTATTAGAATACCCATTCTCGTGAGTTCCGCCTACTGCATATATTTTACCATTGAAAGTTGACACCCCTACATGATTCATGCCTATTGGTAACGGGGCCACTCTACTCCACTTGTCAGACTGCATGTCGTAGACTTCTACGATATTCGATTTCTTTATAATGGATTCCTCTCCACCAATTACATATATTTTAGCATCCAGAAGGGCAACGCCAACTTCGGCTCGGGGAGTGGGCATTTTACTTCCATTAGTCCAGTAGCTACCGTTCTGTAACGTTTCAAGAGATGCATTAGTTGCACAAGCCGCTGGAGCAATCCAAAAAAAAAGTGCCACCGCAGCAGGTATTATTAAGCAGTTTTTTACCAAAAACAAATACAGAGTTTAGGAAGTTCGCTTATATTTAAATTTCGTATTCAAATCCAAAAGTATCATTGATCTTCGGATTCTCTCGTCTCATTAAACTATGAATAATGTTGATATATAGAACTAACAAAGAATCTCAGAAATCCCTCATTTTCGAAAAGTTGTTCACTATCCACATATCAAGCTTTAAAACATGAAATCAAATCTACAACAACAATCATAATTTCTGCCTATTTACTCAGTATTCTCTTTCGCAAAATCCTCTTTGTCATCCATCCACGACAGTATTTCAGTCAAAGGCATGTCCTTTGACTAATCTGATTCATTAGTTCTTTTCGTCATATTTTACTTCGGCGTAGAAAGCATTGCGTTACTAAGACAAGTACTAGGTGAATGCTATTCATCTAAATCGAAGATTGTTTCTTTATCCTGATTGACACTGCTTTTATCATCAGTACCCACAACTCTTCCGAAGCAACAATCTTCCAAATATGGTTACTATGGATAGCAGTATTATGCTGAATATATTGGTTGAAGAAGTCAACACTCTGTCCAAGGGTATGCCTTTTCCTTCCCCCTTTGCCTCGGCAGAGATATCCCCTGGTAGCCTTAAAAATTCTTTATCTTGATGAATATTGCCGTCGGTCGTTATCGATTGAAGGTAGGTTATATAGCTGATTCTAGTTCCATTGCGGTAAGGTTCAATGTAGTGATCTATAAAGTCAAACTTTGCTCTCAGTTTTCCTTGTAGGTCTAGTGGAGCACCACTTTCTAGATCTCCCCTAGTCGCAATATATCCTTGAAATATTGATTTTTTAATACTTGCATTGCCGTTGACTTCCAGTTCAGGATTCTTCATTAAGACAGGTACAAATTTTAATGGACTTTCAGCTCCAACTCTATAAAATTCTATTTTAGAATCGTTATTGACTGTAAGACTGTGATTTATATACCGATCCTGAATTACAATTTCGGCGTGACTATATTTTGCTGGTGAGATATTTACGGTCATATTAAAATCAGAAGGTATCAGCATATCAAAATAATCATGGTTAGATCCCATATTTGGTAATTCTAATATGCCTGTAAAATTAATATTTATTTTGTAATCCCCTATCAGTTTTAGATCTTTTATCAAGACATCATTAAAGTCCTTGTGCAAGTCCTTAGTATTATTAAATATTGCAATACGTGACGCATTAAGTGCAAATGGATGACCAACTTGATCAAGTATAGATAACGAAGAACTGTTTAGTGTTACTGTTCCAGATACTGTCATGTTTCCAATAAATCCTTCTACAGGTTTCGATGTATTCTGATAACTTGTCAGTTCCGCTGAATGAAAATCTAGTAGTTTCGAAAAATTTGATAGAGATAAGAAGTATTGTTGCGGTGACTTTGATATCGTGTTAAAATAACCTCCCGCATTAATCAACACGATTTTGCCACCTTTAGAAAATAGTTTTTCGATCAGAAAGGGCGCAACAGTCTGATTGTTGGCATTCCGATACGTTGCTATTAAATTCAAGTCTGGAGATGATTGGATTTCCATCCTCTTTACTATTCCAGGAACATTTAGCGAGACATTTTGATCCCCTTTATTCCAAGCAATGTTGGTAAATGCTTGTTCCTGGCTGTCGTTAGATTGTATTGAAAATAGTTGACTAAATGGCTCGCTAAAGTTATTATCCGAATTTATAACAATTAATTTTCCACCCGCACCTACATACTCTAAATACTGATTCAGAGTAACGTTGTCGAATTTCAAATTATCTGATCTAACTATTACGTCATTTGAAAATGCGGAGAGATCATCACCTCTAAAAATGTCGTAACTAGTTTCAGATAATGCAAGAAGACTTAGTGGATAATAATAATCATAATATTTTATTTCTTCATAGATTGTTTGTGTGGAGTGCTTAACGCTCCCTGTTTTTATCGGCCCGAACTCTACATCGTTATAGTTAGATTCTAACCCAACTCTGGAGATCACTTCAGTCTTATTATCTGTCTGAAGCCGTGATGCTTGAATTTTTAGCACATCATTTATGTATATATTAATTGAATTATCCAAACTTACAATCTTTAATACATACCACATCCAGTCATTTTTTCCTACTTCAGTATTTCTGACTAGAATTTTTCTGTCCTCGCTATTTTTCGATTTTTCAGATAATTCCAGACGTTTCCCTGAGAGTGACAGGGAATACTGTGTGTCATTTTCCATCCATTTCAAATTGACATTATTACTTTTTTTCACATTTTCAGAAGTTATTCGAACTGGTACCTCAATATAATTCACCTTTGTTGCTGGCACAATGTTTTTTGACCAAAGTGTATCTCCGTCGTCATTTTTTGAGGCTAATTGAATTACACTTCCGGTTTGATTATCCTGGCGTATAGTTACTGATTCTTCCTTCCCTTTGAAATCGAATGTTTCATTATTGTACGGTAACAACCTTATGTCAGAAGCTTTAGTTGACGCCAAGTCTGCTTTCTGGTTGTATAATAGCGCAACTTCTGTCTTCGAATTTGATTTAGCGGGTTCCAGCCGTGGTACATCAAGAACAGTGTCTTCATAGATGCGTTTAAAATGATCAATGGCAAAGCGAGTAGGTTCAGTTACTCGAGATCCAACTTGGATACTATCTTTTGGTAATATTATATATTGGGTGTCAGTACGGTCTAAATGCCGATATAATGCATCTAATGTAGAAGCATTTAAGGTCAGCGGACTTTGGTAGAGTTTATTTTTAGGAAGACCAGCAAACCCTTGAATTTTTGACACCAAACCGCTCTCCCAATTATTATATTCTTTGGGAATAGTTACTACATTATACTTTTTTAAACCGGGATCAATTTTATCATGTAGCGCTTCAAATAGATGCAATTCTGAGATTGAAGGAAAGTGTCTTCGTGGGAATATGTTACCAAAATCTTGTGTTTGCAAAATCAATGAGTTAGTACCTATGAATATCAACATTGAAAGGCTGGACGATATGATAACTACGCTTATTATAACTCCAGTATAAGCTGGCTTATAAGTAAAGCTCGGAGTTAAAATCTTATAAAGCATCAGCGAGGCAAATCCAATAGCCCCAATCATGATATATTTACTGAATCTATGTTCATCGTAATACGGGCCGGCAAGAAGAGAGATAGTGATTAATATACCAAAAACAAAGATTTGTTTATCAAATCTCTTAAAAATGTACGATACCACAAATGCCAAGCCGAGTAGGCCAACTAGTCCCATCCTCATTGGATATAGATACCATGGCAGCTTTCTATCGAAACTCTGAACGATTATGGTATCTAGTGGAAGCTGACTCAAAACAATGAAACATAATAAATATGCATAAGCAACTACAGAGATAACAAGTGCGACTGTCAGAAACTTAATCTTGTTATCATCGCGATAACGTAATTTTCTTAGCGCCTTTAAGAAAGTTAGCCTTTCCATTAAAATCTTGTATAGATATTTTCCTGTCAAATATATTGTCCATGTAATTACTACAAACAGCACATTAAGGAGTAATAATGGTACACCCAAAATCTGAATTAAAGTAAAAAATTTCCCTGGCGTGATTATATCTATTATAAATACAATCGATAAAGCAAGGAGGAAGCCAAGGTATAAATAATTTCTTGCCTTCAATTTAAAAATTAGTGGCAAAAGAGATGCAATTATAATAAAAATATAATATTCATCATTAGACATTATTCCTAGGATTGAAATTGCTGCTACTATGGATGTATTAATAAAATTACTGTTAAATCTTGTATGAACTATCCCTAATAGAAGAAAACCTATCGGTAACACAATGTAAATCAAACCAGTACTAAAATCAGGAGACGTAGGAATAACAAAATTGCTTGTTCTAATAATGTCCAACGGTCTTAAACTCGCTAATGTATCCAGGCTTAATTGTTCTGAGACTACTGGTTGAGTTGTAACCGACACGGTAAATAGATAGATCCAACCAAATCCTGCACTTAATGTAAATAGTGAGCAAGCAAGAAGGCCGGCTTTTTGCATGGTTCGAGGAACCCAAGCTGAAAAAAAATAGTAAAAGGCAAATACTGGTGTCATATTAAGAAAGGCGATCGAAGCATAGGAGTTTACTAAGGGAAGTCCCGAAAGTGTGGTAAGCGCTGCAAGTAATGCAGACTGGAATGGTGGGTATGAATAGTCTGCACTTGATATCGCAGCCTCCCTAAATGAACCGGACATAAACAAAAGGGTACGTCCTTGATGGTGCCACTGATCACCTATTGTAATGCCACCGTAAAGGTAGTATGTAGATACAATTAGTAACGTAAAGAGACTTCCAAATACGAGCAATTCAGAGCCCCTGCTGTTCAGGTATTTCCAAAATTTGGTAAGCATGGTAGAGGTAAAACGGGGGTAAGAACGATATTTAATTTGGACATTGGTAAGAACCCTAATTTTATATGCTGAATTGAAAATAAGAAAAGTAACAAGTATGCATACATATACTAAAATGAACAGATTCTTGCTTTCAGAGATCGCACTATCAAAAAATAATGCTGCGATATATGCTGGTAAGCCAGTGATTAGCATGCTCAACAGATAAGCAAGTAATGTTGCTAAGATGGGATTCATCTTGTATTTTTTGGTCATAATAAGTACTATTCCATAACCTGGTACAAAGAAACAGAGCATTATGGCAGCAGATAATTGGATTATACCAGGAACTCCAATCTCACTCCAGTTTACAAATATATGGAAGTTCTGTTTAGGAGTAAAGATGCAAATTAGTATGAGTGTTGTAAAGATAATAATAAAAAGACTTGTTGATATACGTACACTTTTCTTTTTCTCTTCCCCACTCTTGATGTCATCATCTGGATTATCTCTTCTTGCTGAATTCCGATCTTGTGTGCCAGTCACAATGCTAGATACAGTATAATACTTTGTTAATCCGAATATTATTATGGAAATAATAATAGAAATAGGAATAGTTATTCGAGGAGCCACAAATAGGTATGTGAGTACAGAGTAAACACATATACCCGCAATAGCAGATACTATTGATATTACTAAATAATGAATCTTTTCAAATATAAAAGTCAACTACTTTACACCGTCCCATCCCTCTCCGACTATCGATCATCATTTTGGCTTTACAACTGACTTATAAAAATGGAGTATGAGCGTTTGAAATCAAACAATCAGTAACATATGCTTTTATTTTTTTCATATTCAATTTGTGTAGTATTAATTTTAATCTATTAAAACGTTTGGCAATTTCAATGTTCTAAACCTAAGACAAATAGGAGTCATATGTAGAAAATTCGTCATTTTAACTGAATTTTATAATGAGGCCGGCTTTTTGGTCAGGAAAGAGGTATAGTATTCTGGTAAAATATATGCTAACTATGTAGTGGTAACTAGCACCAGATTCAGCATTATTATAGAAGATGTCAGTACCTGATGAATTGTAAGGGCGTATCTTCTCTACTACAAAAATACTCACATTACAACTATTATCAACAGGAGATAACCAATATGTTACCGCATTGCGACCATTAAATTCAACTCAATGGAAATAAATGAATGGACTCGAATGATAGAGTGAATCTACATGGAAAGGATCCAACATAAATTACTGAGTTGCAAAGAAAAAAACCATAGGAGTATGACGTTATTAAGAAGGCGGCATCCCAAATAGTGGTATACGTTTCATAAAATCCAAATGATGCACTCTCTCCCGGATAAAGACTAGTCCAACGCAGTACAAAAGAGATCGTTGTGTTTAACCACGAATGTCACTACTGTCGAAGAAACCTAATCTTATTTATTTATGGTATAAATTTAGACAAACAGGTTTTAAGTAATTATGATCTAGTTGTCGATCGAGTCCAGCGAACATTTACTCTTCCTGTTAAAAGCAGAAAAAGTGCCATAAATGAAATCAATTGAGTGTAAATATAAGCGATGACTGTATGTCTCAAAATAAGAGCTATGGATAATAACGTTAGTCCAATAAATAAAGTATAAATCCCAAGATATGCAATACTCTCAATTACAGCTGGAATAGCCAATGTTATTGTGATGGCTGAAGCAATAGGACTTACCAGTTGAGCGAAAAGTCTATATGGAAATATAATCGACCCAAAATATCCATATTGACGTTTAAACAATAATGATTTAAATCTGAGTGTTTCTATCAAACCGCCTAATGCCCTCCTTACTTTAATTTTGAAATAGTCGTAGAGACCAGAAGGAGAGTCTTCGGTAAAATATGTCTCGCCATTTACTATTACTCTATATCCTCTTGATATCAGTTGCAGGGCGATATTTGAGTCATCTGCTAATGTATCTTCATCAACTTTAGTTATGGTCTTATTTCTAAAGGCACAGGCTTCGCCGGACAACCATGACGTTGAATAAGCTCTGCTTTCCAATATCCTGATTTTATCCTTATACGACCAGAACGTATGTTCAGAATCTACAACATGACTTTTGTCGGTAATTGGGACGTTATATAATGCTGATACGCCTCCTACAGAGGAGTCTTTGAATGATTTAACCAATTGAGAAATCGTTTCCTTATCATACAAAGTAGATCCATCCGTAAGTATGATTATGTCTCCTTTGCACACTTCTAAAGCTAAATTTATGGCGTGGGCCTTGCCGTTCCTTTGTTTTTCTCGTATGAGATTAACTCTGCTTTGGAAGTTTGTCTCTATGATTGATCGAGTTTTATCTCTAGATCCAGAATCTATTACAATTACTTCAATCTTGTTCTTGGGATATGTGCTCTCAAAAATATTATTGATCCTGCGCTCGATGACTAACTCTTCATTATAAACCGGCACTAGAATTGATACCGTGGGGAAGTATGCATTTAAAGAAGGTTTATTATTAACTATATTGATGCGATTTTCTTTGTGTAACAGTTTTTTTAAAACAATTGGGTAAGTAATGTGAATCCCAAGAACGCAGCCGAGTAGAGCAATAAAAATTATAAGGACTAGCATTTGAGTCAGTAGTCCATTTACATGAATATAATTTTAATATTACAAAGAATAGATAATATACAAAAATTATATATATTACCAACTTGATGAAAAAAATCAATAATTAAATGCAAGGAGCTATGAAAGAAAATGATGATGATGTGAGCACTCATCCAAAAATTATCGTTTGTATTCCGGCATACAATGTAGCTAAAAATATTGGAGATGTCATTATGAAAGCAAAAAATTACGCTGATGAAGTAATTGTCTGTGATGATGGCTCCTATGATAATACAACTGAGGTAGCTAGAGATGCAGGAGCAATAGTAATTAGACATTCACAGAATCATGGTTACGGCAAAACCATTCGTTCGCTTTTCCAAACGGCATTGGAACGAAAGGCAGGTGTTATAGTAACTCTGGATTCAGATGGTCAGCACAATGCCGAACAAATCCCTAGTGTTATTGAACCTATACTAAAAGATGGCTTTGATATTGTTATCGGGTCAAGATTCATGCATTACAATGATAAGATGAAAGTTCCATTCTATAGAAGTGTTGGAATCAAAGCTATCACTAAACTAACAAACCGTGGTTCTTATAAGAATCTCACAGATGCCCAGAGTGGGTTCAGGGGCTACAGGAGACAGGCATTGGAAAGAATAGACTTGGTAGGGGACGGAATGAGCGTATCTACCGAAATTCTATTGAGAGCTGGGTCAAAAAATTTGACAATCAAAGAAGTTCCAATAACTATTAATTATGATGTTAACAAAAGTTCAACTCATAATTTTTTATCACACGGTATTAGCGTACTATTTAGCGTACTTCAATTCATTTCATTACGACATCCACTGATATTTTATGGTTTACCAGGAATCGCATCACTGGTTGTGTCTGGAATTTTTGCGTACAATTCATTAGAGCTGTTCTCTACTACAAGATTTATATCAATAAACATGATATTGCTATCAATAACTACGGCAATTATAGGAATTGTCCTGTTAACTACTGGAAGTATATTATTTACCATTGCTGCTATGTTAATGACTAGAGCTAGACGGAATGTACTATTTAGCGTACTTCAATTCATTTCATTACGACATCCACTGATATTTTATGGTTTACCAGGAATCGCATCACTGGTTGTGTCTGGAATTTTTGCGTTCAATGCATTAAATTATTTTTCATCTTCGCGATATGTAACAAGTGATCTAACTAATATGTTATTTGTCATGATAGGGACTGCTACCATAGGGATTGTCTTGTTAACTACCGGAAGCATGTTATTTTCTATAACTGCTATGTTGAAAGGTAGAATCAGATCAGACTGATAACAAGAAGTATTCAATTTCCATAATATTTTTTCATTTGTAGACCTCTATATAGATTACAGGATTTAACGAGTTTAAGATATTCACATGAAGACTATTGTAATTTGTTCTTTGTTTTACCGTCGCCTTTGATGCCTAATACCCGCCATCATTAAAACGGACATTTGACTAATACTTAGTAATCGTAACAAAACGGACATTTGACTAATACTTAGTAATCGTAACAAAAGATTTATTGAAAATCAGCTCCCCTTGCCATATATTAGGAAAGAAATCCTTATCGTAAAAATGTTACCATCGGATATTCAAATTGTGAATGAAAACTGCCCAGACTTACAATATTGAAAAATTTCACCAATGTGTTCCGATTGACCTTATTCCCAGCATAATACCTCATGCAACTATTAGTGATACTCACATATATTGAAGTGTCATTCTAGTTTCTTGTGTCCATAAGATAATTTGTCGGTCTTTGGTTTTATCCTGTTAAGTAAATACACGATTATAACATCCGTATATTAAATCATTTGTCTCCTTAATTAAGCCTGGTCGACCAATGGAACTGTAGGCTTGTTCATATGATTTGTTACCCTCATAGTGTATAGTTGCTTGGCATAACAAATTCAGTAATCGGTCAGTATTGATGGGTTTGAACTGCTCATGAGGCCACGTTTCTTTCCCTAAAGCATAAGGCAGTAAATAATCCAATGCCTTTTGTAATCCTGAGCCCAGAGGTGTTTCATAATTCCACAAGTCAATGCCAATATTGTCAGCAATTTTTGCTAAATTGAAAAAGGCCAAGAGATTAAATATATGGTAGTCCAGAGAATTAGTCCTATATAACTCAAAACGCTGGCGACCATCGGGTTCGATTTTTGCCGCTATTAGTCTATCTAGATTATTTTTTAGAATGTCTCTAGTAACTTCTGTTTTATTCAAGAACAGCGCTATAGAAGCAGCCTGGACATCATACCAAGTGCCGTGATTATTGAGTCTTTTACTTTCTTTCTTACCAAAATCAGAATTTAAAAGCCATTCAAGATATTTGCCAAACCATAATTCAATCCCGCGCTGGTCTTGCTTGGTCCAAGGTGAAGAGTCTTGCATCAATACAATTGAGTATATCAAATCAGGAAAATCTCTTGCAACAATAATACCGGAATGACTTCCGTAATATTTACCAGGTATCGCTTCGGCATACTGCAAATTAGGATTCATACGAGTATTATTATTTAAGAACCATACTCGTAATATCTCCGTGGCTTTGGAAGCGTATAAAGTATTGTCCGTGAAATAATAGGCTACAGAAAGTGTTTTCACCCTTTCTATCATCATCTCCATGTTTCGTCTATCGGGGATTGAGTATATTTCCGGATTAAACTTACCGTCACGATAAATATATCGCGTGTCATCTCGTTTGGTAGCAACTGGCCAATAATATGGAGACTGAGAAAGAAAATCATGTTTATCACCACTTGGCGGAATTTGATTTTTGTCCATTACCGAGCTAGCGTTTTCTGTAAGATAGAAGTCAGCCTGTGCAAGCAATTGCTTTATTGTACCTTGTAGGAGTGGATTTTTATTATTATTAATCGCCTGTTTTGAAGGAAGGTCAAACACTACTATTTGTGGTAATGTGTGGGAATTGCTATCATTATAGGAGTAATTAATCAGTCCCTGTTCACCCGCGTCAACTTGTGTTGGATACAATAAACCCGACAATGCAATAATACATGACCATATGATTATCGAAATTGACGGTACTATTCGCAAGGATCCAGAACTGGACTTTATGTGGTTATAAAACCATATTATTGGAAGGCAAGTTATGAATTCCAGTTTCATTCCTGTAGAAACTAATGATACCAAATAATAATATTACTTTATTTACATTGCTATTCTTGTTAGATATATTCGTGGTGAAAATAAAAATTAAAGCAAAGCAAGTTAGTTAAACGGGCTTCTTTGGCCTTATTTCATAGCCCAATTAATGGCACTAAATGTACAAAGTATGAGTTTTAGTCCTGATAAACAGAGCTAAAAAAGCAGGACAAAACAAATAATTAAATGGAGTACTTTTAACGACTTATTAATGCATCTGTTTTTTGCAACTGGACTCTTTTCCATTATGCTTGCCACTACCTGTATTGTTTTATCTTTTTTTGTCCTATCGAATATGAATTATTTTGAGCTGGTCAACGCCTCAGAATTATCAGATAATCTACCGCATGTTTCTGATTCTAAATTAAAGGTTGAATTAGTATTCCAACAAGAAATTAAACGTCAAGGTAACACCTTGTCACCGGTCAGCACTATGACATTTGTGGGCACGAATGATATTTTGTTTCTGAATAAGAACAATGGTACTGTAAATAGAATTGTAAATGGCGTTCTCTTAAAAGAACCATTGCTTGATGTCAACGTAGCTAATAAACGAGAAAGAGGAATGTTAGGAATTGCTACTACAATCTCGTCTACGGCGAATGATAATAAAAACGGTGACACAAGATATGTATTTCTTTATTATACGGAATCTGAAAAAAGGGATGGAAGTGACAAGTGCTTCGAAACATATTATTGTGAGCCAGGAACATACCCGATTGGTAACCATCTTTATAGGTATGAGCTAAATGGTAATAAACTAGTAAACCCAAAACTGTTGATCCATCTGCCAGCGAGCCCAGCACCAACTCACAATGGAGGTGTGATTAAAATAGGGCCAGATAATAATCTTTACGTTACTATTGGCGATTTGGTAGGTTCGTATAATGAAAGTTCTAGGACTAAAGCTCAAAATTATAAAAATGGTACAGAACCCGACGGCAGAGCCGGCATATTAAGACTTACTCAGGATGGTAAACCTGTGTCTGAAGGAATAATAGGTAAAGAATTTCCTCTGAATCTATACTATGCATATGGCATAAGAAATAGTTTTGGCATAGATTTCGATCCAGTATCGGGTGAACTGTGGGATACAGAGAATGGTCCTGACTATGGCGATGAAATTAATCTTGTTAAGCCTGGGTTTAACAGCGGATGGGGCATAGTTCAAGCTATCTGGAGTCCAAGGTACGATCCAGAACGAGGAGGGGATCTCATTGCTGGGAAGGAATTACTGAATCCAAATAGCAATGATCTGGTAGATTTTGATGGGAAAGGAAAGTATAGTGCACCGGAATTCATATGGAATAAAACCGTCGGTCCGACGGCTATTAGATTCCTCCAATCTGACAAATATGGAAAAGAATATGAAAATGACTTATTTGTAGGGGATAATAATAATGGGTATCTTTATCATCTTGACCTGGACAAAGACAGAGCCGGGCTGTCTCTTATGGGAGTCCTGAAAGATAAAGTGGCAGATAGTTTACAGGATCTTGAAGGGATTATCTTTGGAGAAAACTTCGGCAAAATCAGTGATATTCAGGTTGGACCTGATGGTTATCTGTACATACTTGCACATTATAAAAATAACGCACAAATTTTCAGGATTGTCCCTATAAATTTTTAATGAAATACTAAAGGCCAATAATTGGGAGATTAAAGACGAAAAATAAAAAGTAACTTAATTTTAGAACTATAGTCAGGAAAACCAGTGTCTAAAAAGTATCTACTCACCGATGCTATAATACTTATCTGGATTAAGGAAGTGATTCGGAGAATATTTAGATTAGCTTGCACGTTTGTTTAGACTATATTTATAAACTGCTAAATCTATGAGATCGAGGGTGAAAGCAGTTAAAAGGACAAAGTGTTGGCAAGGGAGCCGCATACATATTTATCGAAACAGTTATTGGGCTTCTTTCTGGCTATCTTTTATGGATGGGCCTGACGAGGATAGCCACACCTGACATCATTGGAACATCATCTACCGTGATTGCTCTCGCCAATATTTTTACAACTGCTGCCATACTTGGTCTTCCCACAGGTGTTTCGCGCTTTTTAGCAAAATTATTCTATGAAAAAAATTTAGAAAAAGCCAATGTATTTGTAAAATCTTCCTTGATTCTTTCGGCTCTGGGAATATCGGCTAGCATTGCCGTACTTTTGATTATTAGGGATTGGATTTATTTCAATCTAGATCCTGTCTTAATGATTTTTTCCATGTTACTTATTAGTTCGTCTGCTATTGCAATTTTGAATCGTTCAATAGTCATTTCCACGTTGAAAACAAAAATACTCCCTAAAGTAATGATCGTTACTGCTTCTACTAGGACTGTTCTAGTAGTCGTTCTAGTCCTGATGCACACTGGTGCACTAGGTGTAGTGATGGGTTATACTTCGTTTCAAATTCTGGCAGCAATACTGTTGGGCTTTACCATATTTAGAATTTTGAGATCACAAGATAGAAACAATCCTAATATAAAATTAAATTATCCTTTCAAAAGTATTCTTAGGGCAAGTATTCCAAGTTGGATCCCAAAATTGATTACTACATTAGGTGGATCAAATTTAGCAACGATAGTGGTATTCGGATATAATGGCCCCAGTGAAGCTGCTTCATTTTTTCTTGCTAATGCGATATTCCTCGCTATCAGTGCGATTGTTACTCCACTCTTTACAATTGCCTATCCAACATTATCTGCAATGAGTGATGGTAGAAAGAGATTTGCTTGGAGAATAATAAAAATAAGTATCATTTTATCGTTACCTCTTTCCGCATCAATTATTTTTTATTCTAATGATGTTGTACTTTTACTTGGTCACGAATATATTAACGCTTCAGTACCTTTGAGAATATTCTTGTTATCAGTCCTGCCAAATTCAGTGTATACCGTAATAACTGAACTGGTTTATGCATATGGCAATTACAGACAAGTTTTGGCCTTAGGACTTGCCTCAAGTATACCCCGTACTGCGCTTTACTTTCTTCTTGTGCCAGATTTTGGAGGAACAGGAGCGGCTACGAGCTATTTAGTCGGATCTATCATAGGATGTGTTTTTTCGACGATAGTTGCTAAAAAAATTGGTATGATAATACATTGGAAAGATTTGGGTTTTATAGTCATAATGGCATTTTTGCCAGCTTTCATTTTTAACTATTTTCAATTAAATTATATCTTAGGGATATTTAGTACCGTTGCGATTTCAGTCATTCTATTTCTAAAGTTCAAAATTCTAACTAAACCTGATATAGAAGATGCCATAAATGTGTTGCCTATAGGCATGGCAAAACCACTAACTATCGTATTCAACAAAGTTGGTAAGGTATTGAATAGGGATTATTAGATAAATATCTATACAAGACGTCTTACAATATAGAATACGTTAACTTATAAGGGGAAGTACTAAATCTAGAATTAATGTTTGCTTTGCTAAATGTGATGAAAATAGAATTTGAGAATATATTTTGCCTAAACATTACGCTGAAGTTTGATAAGAAAGCACATATGATTTACACCTGATGATCAAGTCTGGAATATTTCTTTACCTTTTACCAGCATGAAGTAAAACTCAATTCATGAATGATATTTTCAGATAGTTACTAAACTAATATATCATACGGATTATAAATCTCAGAGATTGGAATCAAGACCAGGCTCATAAAAAGGGTCAATTTTCGTATAGATTTTAACATTGCATTGTAATCGTTGACGGGAATTTTTCACTCAATAGGTCAGCTTGATATTATGATTCTAACTAAGAATACCTTTTAGCCCAGAATCACTCCGCAGAGAGCAGGCAAGCGAATGTCTTTGTATTCAAACTGGAAATCAATCCGTTCAACTCCTTTCCAAATTACTTTACCATTGATATTTAGGCCCAAGAAAAAAGTTGATGGATGCGCATGAACCAATCTACTTTCAGTTGTAATGAATAAGTTGACATAAGAAAGCATGCAGTTTTTTCTTAAGTCATCAGAGACAGTATCACATAAACGTTTAGGTCGTATTAACCATTTTATACTAGTAGCCAATGTATGATAAGTAAAAAATTAAATAGATCTTATATAAACCCATAATTTGAATGCCCTTGAGAAATGGGGTAAAATGAAATCAACAACAATATTCATAATGATAATCCCAGTATCAGCAATGATGTATCTCGCTATTAATGCATCGTTACTAAATCAAGTAGCAGAAGCAACTATGATGGAATTAACCAATTACACAGGTCTTAATTTTGATGATTTTAACCAGAAGATTCTCAGACACTTTTTTGACGATGAATATGACAGTGACGATCATAGTAAAGGAAGAGTCTTCTATTCGCATTCTATTAGGACATATGGGACCGAGACAGAGCGAGTCGAAAAAGAATTAATTCGACATAAGTTCGATGATTTTGGCGTCGTCAGCCCCAGATTTTACGATGTCAACAGCGAAAAGATAAGAGAGGCGATCGCCAAATTTTACAATGGCGATCATCAAAAGAGCATAGAAGCGACAGAGTTCTACAAAACCATAGTGAGCGGTTGCCAGATGCTAGTTTACAGTAAATGGAAGAACGAGATAACAAGTGGAGTAGCGGTTGAAGTAAACCATGCTATTGATATTGGCATCCGTGTTTTTGAACTTGTTGGCAACAAATTCTTACCGCAGAAAGTTCATGTTGATGGTCTGAGTTACAATGAAACCTCTGAAATGTATGAGCGGCACTCGTCTCCTAAATAAAATTTATTTTCTCCAAGTTCATGCCCAATTGGATCAAAACTTATTTACTATATGACTATGGATTAAAAAATTTCTAACGAGTCGTAATGACTTGATTACCAAGATAACTTCAGATTCTAAACTTGGACCCATTTAACACATATTATCCATATAACACAGTAATTTGTTTTCTCCAAGCTCTGGTTATGAGATTATTCACTTCAAGGTAAATACTTGGCATAATAGGTTTTGGCTGACGTTCTATGACACTCTGAGAGAGTAAAGCTTGGTAAACTAAACCCAATGAATTGATATTTTTCTATCGCTATTTTTTCCCTCATTAAAAATGCGGGAATTATTGGTGTCTTATTTCAGATCCAGTGGAGGTAAACAGACAGTTATTTTGCTCCGGATAAGTGTTGTTTAACAATGAGTTAACATCACCTTCAATCGTAGGTCTTACTATAATGTTACTATATCATTACTACATCATACTTCCAGCGCTGTAAACTCTTGTTATATAATTTTAGCCAAGATTGCCGTTGTTGATAAACCGCAGTATTTTCCTCGTCTGCAGA
>Ga0193741_1000041_pt1 | contig 31266 bp, 27 predicted proteins | sample L2s2metaG_FD_143059 | JGI IMG/M metagenome (GOLD analysis project Ga0193741, IMG submission 143059) | Soil microbial communities from a riparian zone of the East river system, Colorado, United States - L2s2 | ecosystem: Environmental > Terrestrial > Soil > Riparian zone | place: USA: East River...
TACCGATGCATTTCCTGAATTAGCTAGCGCTGCGCTGAATACTAACTTACCATCATCATTATCAAACATTGATCTTATTTTAGATGGAGAAGTAATAGCCTTTCTTCATGGTAAACCCCTTCATTTCCAAGACTTGCAAAAGCGACTTCGAAAAAAGAATGCTACAGAGCAGATCACGAAAGAAGTTCCATCAGTGTATCTAGTATATGACATAATTTATCTTAATGGAGAAGTAATGATTAGAAAACCACTCAGACAAAGAAAAGAGATTCTATCAAAAATATCCTTTAGAGAACCATTGCGTTTTCCTAGAATAAAAAATATACGAATAGACAAAACTGTTAAGGATATAGATTCACTTCCAAAGATTAAACAAATCTACAATAAGCAGGTTTATTTAATGAGCAAAAATAATGTATAGCTGAAAACATCTCAACTTGCATGATTCCGTTCATTGAAATTAAAATGTCCTCACAAGTGTAAGATGCAAAAGTCTGGGGTCAGATAGGGCCTGGAACTACTGGAAGCTAAGTAAATATTTAGTATTCTTCTAAAAGTATTCTATCACTTAGCTCTGAAGTTATGATCTGATAGAAAAATAGAAATGATATTATGTTAAGAGCTTCTGATCATATTCTCCTGAAGTCAAATATAGCGACAAGCACTTAATACTAATCGTCTAAACATTGTGAATCACTCACTTTCTCGTGGAGGGAATCTATCTGTATTACTTTCTTTAGCAGCGGCATTGGTAATATCTTCAGTTATCTATAGTGGAACTTGTGTCTACGGTCAGCAGTCTGATAGTCTAGGAAATCCTATTCCATTGGTTAACAATAATACTAGTCAGTTACAGGCTTCTGGAGGAAAACAACAACTCGTTATAATCCCTAGTTTATCTAGTAATGAGCTTAGTACTGTGATAGAAGAGCCTGAACCCAATGAGGAGATTAGGAGACTAGAACAAGGATTAGTACCTCAAAGAACAGGAATGGACTCCATTGAAGAGAACAGTGAGAAAGTTGAGGATGAGCTTGACACAATTTCTGCTACAGAAAGTGAGAACATACAAAAGGAGGAGGAAAATCAAATAGATGATATACAAAAGCAACAAGAAGATACACAGGAAAAACTTGCAGAAAAATTAGAAGCTGCAGAATCAAAGACAAGTGAGACCATTGATGAGACAATAAGGGAGTCAGAAGACATACGTAATGAACAAAATGATGACACGAACGGAAAGGAAGATAAAGAAACTGATAAGAATAATGGCGTACCGATAGAGCTACCGTTTCCTTAAGAGTCATAAAGCATCTTTACGCTATTGAATGATATTCACTCCAACTATATACTAAAAAATAGATAACTACTAAGAGAGTTTGTGTTCGAGTCGTACTAGCACGTTTCAGCAGGGCCGCTCCCTCTCCTAAGGTATTAGTACTACTTATATTGAGAACAACACTGAGCTAGCTACCCCACGGTTGGATATGATCGGTGAGAAATATCCAAAGCAGTAGGAAGACCATGCGGGGATAGAGAGCCACCTAACCTATCCCTCCCAACCTTCCTTGCTGCTATATAGTTCCTTTAAAGGGCTGGGGAGTGAGAATAACTCCAAGATTTAGGCTTGATAAATTGGTAAAAAACAACTACAAGATATGCAGTATGGCTAAATACCATATTTCATATTAGCTTAGGGGGCTTAATGTCCATATTCCGCGGGTTGCAGGAAGGCCCTAGACTCAACATTGATTCATTGTATTTACGAAACAGTTGAGTCTCCTGCGGCTCCAATTGTAACTAGCTGTCATCTAATTGGCAATAGCTCGGAGAGAAAATGCATCTTCTTACCTGGAGCCGTAGTACCGTCATTAGGCCCATTCTCCGAGTCATGTTTCTTCATTGATAGTGAACGAATTCTTTAAGGCAGAGTTTTAATGACATAGTTAAGTTCACGTACTCAGGTTCATTTTTTAACCATTTATTTATCTCCTTATGTATGAAAGAACAAAATTACAAGAATCCGACACCTACTGTGGACGCTATTATCCAAAAGAATTCTCAGATATTGTTCGTTAAAAGAAAGAAAGAGCCATTCAAAGGTTATTTAGTGCTGCCAGGCGGATTTGTAAATGAAGGAGAAAGAGTTGAAGACGCAGCAAAACGAGAGATTAAGGAAGAAACATCATTAGATATAGAGCTTATTGATATCCTTGGTGTTTACTCGGAGCCTGAGAGAGATCCAAGAGGACATATTATGTCTACAGTGTTTATTGGAAAGATCTCTAAAAGTAGTGACAAAGCAGATGCGATGGCACAGGATGATGCGGCCGCAATAGAATGGCTAAATTTTGAAGCGGTAGACAATACAAGGATCGGATTTGATCATAAGAAAATTATAACAGATTACATTAAATGGAGACAACACGGGGGAACCTTCTGGTCGTCTAAAAAATGATTTCTAGTGACCATGACTATTGTCTCTCGAATCATTATATCAGTCAGGAAGTGGCTCGATCACTTTCAATAAAGGAGTCTGTACTAGCAATTAAATGTCGAATGATAAATTGGCGTTTACTCGATTTTTTTCCTAATTAACCTCTATTATTCAGCATCCTATTTTGTCTTCGCAAAAATATTCCATGAGTAGAGAGAATACCAATGATTTGTCTAATTCCCGATTATTGATTCCCCAAATGCTATTATTGAGTCACAGAATGGAGTATTCAGTTTGCAGTTTTCTCGCCATCACCTTCTGTAGAATCTGCAATGGGTTCTTCATTCCCTCCTTCTGTTTTTATTGTATATCTTGTAGTAATGCATCTCTGTATTTCTTGGGTAATTCAAATAAACCTGAACACTTTTAATAGCATTCGTTACAACTATGCCATTTTAGAGTTTCATGATAAACTTGTAACGATCATTTACAATAGCTCGAGCCTATAGTTTTATCTTTAGATCTTCTGTTGACTCTGCTATATCAAAGGTTTGTACAAGATTTAGATCATACAGAAAGACAGTTATTGGTGAAGATGATGTGACAGTCATTCTATGAAACTAGATTTACTTACAAATGCAATTGTAGTAGATGATGTCGTAGGGTCTACTAGGAAATCATTAGATGGACTCACAATCTCAACGAAAGATCAAGGTGAGAAGGGAAGGGATCTAGAGAATCCGAATATAACGATGACCGAGAAGGGATGGAAATCAACCCGAGGGAAAAAGCGCGAGAGAGAAGTGAAGCGAGAGAGGAGCGAATGACGAGTCAGGGGCTTAGGGGAAAAGTTGCATTAGTAGCAGGAGCGACTCGAGGTGCTGGACGAGGGATAGCCGAGCAATTAGGCGCGGCCGGAGCGACAGTCTACGTCACCGGGCGAACAACTAGGTCAGAGCGATCGGAAATGAACAGACCGGAGACAATCGAAGAGACCGCGGCTCTCGTGGATGAAGCCGGTGGCCGCGGTATTGCAGTTCAGGTAGACCATCTCGTCCCCGACCAGGTGCATGCGCTGATGACTCGCATCAAAGATGAACAGGATGGCCTGCATATTCTTGTGAATGATATTTGGGGAGTCACGACGATGGAATGGAATAAATCAGTCTGGGAATCCTCTTTGGATATTGGATTGCGAACCCTCCGTCTGGGTGTAGACACGCACGCTATCACCAGTCACTTCGCAATACCTCTGCTCATCAAGACACCAGGCGGCCTAGTTGTCGAGGTGACTGACGGGACTAATGAGTATAATGCGACCAACTACCGGGTCTCTTTCTTCTATGATCTAGCCAAGGCGTCAGTAAGCCGAATGGCATTCGCGCTGGCGCACGAATTGCAGGCGTACGGCGCTACGGCGGTGTCTCTCACTCCGGGTTGGCTACGGTCAGAATTTATGCTCAATGAGTTCGGCGTCAGCGAAGCGAATTGGCGTCAGGCGACTACACGCGTGCCGCACTTCGCTATTTCCGAAAGTCCAGCGTTCATCGGCCGGGCTGTAACAGCGCTCGCACAAGATCCCAACGTATCGCGCTGGAATGGAATGTCACTGTCTAGCGGGCAGCTGGCGAAGATCTATGGCTTCACAGATATCGATGGCAGCAAACCAGATGCCTGGCGGTACATTGTTGAAGTTCAGGATGCAGGCAAACCTGCCGACGTTACTGGCTACAGGTAACCTATCGCTTTTTTTGAATAATCATTCATCCCTGTTCTGATCCGCATTGTCCTCTAAAAACCCAAGGAAAGGCAGTAGAGTTGATTTCGAATTTATAAATGGAGGTAGCTTTTATGTTGTTTATGGCGTGTGTGTTATGTAATCATCTTCCATAACTAGAACTTTCGCATATATGAATTTCTCACGAACTAGTATCGAGTGGACATAAAGATCTTACGAAGGTGGCAGGAGGGAACATCGTCAGATTGGAGATTACAGGATAATCGGTTCATGTAGATGATAATTTTGATCACAGATAGGGGAAAAATAAATCTCCAAAGGTCAATTTATATTGTAAAAAAAAGATTGGAGAAGTTGTGGTATAATTATTCTTCTTCGTCTGACACCATTGCTGCCTGAGATGATGTAGGTCTCTCCTCTTGTATATACAAATCTATAAACTCTGGCCTTAATGCAGGAGAGTTATTTCCTGTCTGACAGATCAAGTTTGAATCTTTGATGGTCAAAGCACAAACCTTGTAATCTTCGCCTACACCAACCGTCATGTTAGGAAATGTTGCAACATATTCTATAATACCGCCGGTGCCATCACTAGCATTCACTGAATGGATGTATGTCTTGCTATCATCAAAAAGTTTCACTCTCGATTCTTCGTTTACACTCACTATTGTGATGATGTCCCCGCTATCATGGTTCAATCCTTGTATTGTCATGATCACTTTAAAGATGTCTTTTTTCTTTTCTGTTTCTGAGGAGGGAATGCTTTGTGCAAGTGCGTTAGGACCTACGTTCAAGATTGATGTAGCCATGAACGCAAGTAATGATGCAGACAGAAATGCCCAGGTAAGGTGTTGTTTTTTTCTTGCTCCTAATGACAAACGTTCGTCTACTCATTTATGAGAATCTCAAGTATTTCTTAGCTTTGGGGATCTCATTCATAAGAAAATAAACTTGCATATTTATGAAACAAGGTTTTGTTTTGTTATAATACTAAATCTTCTTATAAATTTAGTATGTTCAGTTAGTACTTACTGTTTCTGCTAGTTAACCAAATTCCCTTGCCCTACCAAGAGAGTAATCATCTATTAATATTGGAGTCAACTATTACGGTAAGATTATCCAAGTGAATCCAAAAGTTTTTTATTGTTGGCCTTTATTTGATAGTCTCTTTTGACCCGACTATTAGACCTCGGTATAGAACATATTAGTAAAATCATTATGGAAATGGTAGAATTATCAGAGAAGTCAGTCTTTACTGCAATAGACTCATTCGAAAAGGGTTTAGATGTAAAAAAACAAATTTTCGAATGGTCTGAGAGACTTCGACAGCTACAAGAAGAGGTAGCAGATCTAGCAATAGAACTAATTGCACGTTATCAACCAGTAGCTACAGACCTGAGATTCATCAGATCTTGTATGGAAATAGCATATGGGTTCTTTAGATTTGGAAGATATTCCTATGATATAGTAGACGTTCTTGAAAGTATGGGTTCTGTAGCTGATTGTGATAAATCAGCAGTCTTACAAATGGCGACAATAACAAGAGAAATGATACTTCTAAGTGTGAAATCACTTCAAGCCAGAGATAGGGATGCTGTAGGACGACTCTATGAGATGGATGACAAAGTCGATGAACTTTATAGAAAATATCTTCAAGAGGCTATCTCTCCCCAAACTAATGAACATAAACAAATTTCTGAACCACGATGTTACATTTCAGCGTTATTAATTCTGAGGTACTTAGAACGTATTTCGGATCATGCATGCTATGTAGGGGACTCGGTATATTATATCATAACAGGAACCTCAAGGCCGAGACGTTAATTGAAAAGAATTGAGCAATAAAAATTACCATCAGGGTATAATTCCTGATTTGATTAATGTCATGAGAATTCTTTGAAAAAAATTCATAGCTTTCCTTTATTAGAATGAAAAAGATCTGATGCGACACTTGTCACATAGACGATATCGTTCCAAAATAGAATAGTAGTTAAATTAATAAACTTGTACACACTAACGGTTTTGATCTAACGTTTGCATTTTCTATTGGTAGTGGGAGTAATGCTCCTTCTTAGCTTCGCATTCTTATCATTCATCACTATAATAAAAGTTGTATCTTCACCCTTGTCTGGATTTACTTTTGCCCAAAGTATACCCAAAGAGAGTAACTCAGAAATCCAGGTTATTCAGCCAGAAGGTGTCGATGTTGATCCAGAAGGAAATCTATACGTGAACGACATAGAACCTAATAGGATAATCAAATTTTCCAATAATGGTACTTATATTTTGAGTTGGGGTTCAACAGGTTCAAATGATGGCCAGTTTAATCATCCACATGGTAATGAGGTAGATCAGGATGGTAATGTGTATATAACTGATCAAAGTAATACTAGAGTTCAGAAATTCACAAGCAATGGTACTTTCATAACGAAATGGGGTAGTGAAGGCAGTGAAGATGGCCAGTTTGTTCATCCACATGGCGTGGCCGTAGATTCAAAAGGAAATGTTTTTGTAAGTGACAGGGACAACGCAAACATTCAGAAATTCACAAGCAATGGTACTTTCATAACGAAATGGGGTAGTGAAGGCAGTGAAGATGGACAATTTATCCAACCATGGGACGTTGCGGTTGACTCAAGCGACCTCGTATACGTTCCAGATTACGGAAACAACCGAATTCAAGTTTTCACGAATAACGGTACTTTTATAACAAAGTGGGGTAGTGAGGGTTCAGCTGATGGACAGTTAAATCAGCCCGCGGTGATAACCTTTGATCCTACCGGTCTACTATATATAACTGATTCCGGAAACCATCGCGTCCAAACTTTTGACAAAAATGGTACCTTTATCGCCAAGTGGGGAAGTGAAGGCGATGGAGATGGACAATTTTCAAAGCCAGAAAGTATTGCTGTGGATCATGTTGGCCATGTGTATGTTGCCGATACAACAAATAATATCGTTCAGATGTTTATTCCCAAAAGTTGAGATGCAATGGATTTTAAATGGCAGTGGTATGGAGATTAAGTGAGCACAATTCATCTGATTGGATCAGACCATAAATCCTTTGGCACTATTTTTTGTTTATTATGACATATTCTTTCTGATCCCCAAATCTTAAATATAGTTTACACTTCAGTCCTGTTACATTTATATTATTTCGCCTGGATAGGTATTTCTTTCTGGTCAGCAATACTTATAATCTAACAAACCTTATCTCAGGCATGGCCGCATCAACAAAAATGCAAAAGAAAAATCTCGATTCCTCTCCAGATGAAACACGAACATTTGAAAAAGGCAAAATAGATCTTGCAAACCTTGGTGATGTTATCATAGGAAGAGGTGTCTTAGAGCCAGGTTGGAGCTGGGAGAAGTGTGTAAAACCAATAGTTAAAACAAATAGTTGTGAAGCACCACATACACAGTATTTTATTTCAGGGAGATTGAAGGTCGTTATGGACGATGGTTCTGTAGAAGAGTTTGGTCCTGGCGATACGGGTGTAATTCCACCTGGACATAATGCATGGGTTGTAGGAAATGATCCTGTGGTCGCGATCGATTTTACAGGATTGAAGGACTATGCTAAGAAGGGCTGAGGCAACTAAAATTTTATTTGCGTTAACAGTATTTTTGTGGCGACAGACTCTAATATAATGTTGCCAACCGAATAGAAACAATCGATATGTCTTGGCACGGGTTTTCTGCAAGTAATACTATGGCAACATGGATTTGGGCATTTTGCTTATAATCTAAAATCCTGGACATTTTTCATTGAAAGTATCTATCATAGATCTTGGTTTCAACTCGATAAAATTGGTAAATTATGTGATAAGTTCAGATAATTCGTTTAGAACTGAAGAAGAAAACAGCGTTAAGGCACGGCTTGGCGAAGGACTTGATGAGAAAGGCTCATTGAGTAGTCGGTCCATAGACCGAGTATTAGAGATTCTAAAATTGTTTCGTGAGATAATTGACATCAAATCTATCAAACATGTTTTGCCGATTGCCACTAGTGCCGTAAGGGAAGCACAAAATAAACAGGATTTTCTCAGTGTGGCTTACGAGCAAACCGGCTTTCAATTTAGAGTTCTATCTGAAGTCGAGGAGGCACTTTATTCGTACTTGGGTGCAGTGAGGGCAACGTGTTACCCAGACATTCTTTTTTTCGATATGGGTGGCGGAAGCCTTGAAATTGTTCGATCCAAAGATTATAGAATAAAAAAAATTATGTCACTTCCTCTAGGAGCTCTGAGACTCTCAGAAAAATTTGGAAGGAAAGACAATAGACTACCAAAAAATAATATACATAAATTGCAAAAAGCGATTCTCAAAACCCTTCCTGATCCACGTGATCTCGAATATGGTAACAATACGAAATTAGTTGGCGTCGGAGGTTCAATTCGTGCTATTGCTAGATATGACCAGAAAATCAGGAAATACCCTATTAACATTTTACACAATTATGTTATGGATTATCGGTCCGTTCAATTAGTTAAAAAGAAGCTTTCCAAGATGGATTTAAAAGAAATAGCCGATATCGATGCTATTGGAAGTAATAGAGCGTCCACTATAACTGCTGCTTCTATTTTACTTAATACAATGATGCAAAAGTTCAAAATCGAATCTATGGTTGTAAGTATTCACGGTCTTCGAGAAGGATATCTCACAGGATATCTAAACAATTTCTCGAATAAACGATCAGTTCGGCTGGATGCTAAGTGGCTTTATGACCATCTTAAAGACCAAATCGAGGATAAGTGTGATCATTATCAGCTTCCTAAATCCTCAAGTAAATTTATTCAAATGCTAATATCTTATGGATTAATGAGGAAAGGTGATTACGAAATTTTTGTCAATGCTAAACAAGAGTTGTTAGGACGACTTGCAGAATTTTGGCAACCTGACATTATATTCAATCTTATTATGAATGATGTTTTTCCCAGACTAAGCCATGAAGATAAGCTGATTTTGGCTTTATCAATTATTTTCAGGAGAAAACCCAAGGCTGCAGAGAAAATGTGTGGTCGGTATAGTATCATGTTGCAGGGTTGGAAAAGGAAATCAATACAGAAAATCGCGGCATGTATAGATTTGACTGAAATACTTGAAAGATTTGCCTCTCATGTGGATATATTTAAAGACGATACCGGAAGGTTAACGTTAAAAATTGTATCGAAGACCAATATCTTTCCGGAATATTTGTTAAACGATAAAATCAAACTATTTGAATCCGCAGCTCATGTTGAATTAATTTATACAATTTCTAGACCTAGAAAATAAAAGGGATGGGCATAGGAAAAATGTCTATAATGTCGCATGGACTAGGCTTAGCCGGTCGAGACATTGTAATGGGGGTCTATATACTTCTTCCAACATCTATGACTTCAAAGTCTCTGAATTCTACATCATAACCATCAGTTCTAATTCCAACAAGTCCTCCATTCATCATGTCTTCATCGTCTGCCCATTCTGTGACATATTCCCATCCGTTTCCATTGTTAACGTAGATTTCAATATTGTTGTAACCCTTATCTTGATTTACATTTATCCTCAAACCAATCCATTTGTCAGTAGGTATTTCATTATTGCTATCTCCTTCATCGTTCCCACTTGCTCCGTAAATCTTTTTAGGATTATGATTATCGCTATATTCCCCATCATTTTTTTCCTTTATCTCTGAGTAGCCATCAGCTCTTATCCCTGTACTATACTTGTTTTCTCCGTCATGGTAGTTATATAAAAAACCAATACTATCTGTTCCGCCACTTCCATCATAATTATTATATTTGAAGTACATTTGAGCGATATAATTTTGGTTGTCTTTTATTTCATATAGTGCTAATGCCCTGAATTTATTAGCTTGTACGTGACCCAATTTATCTTGAATTTTCATGTCTCCTTCATTAATCCACCAGAATTTGTCATCCGCAGAATCCTGTCCAGTGCTATCTAGGTCACGGTTTTGATCAAACACCTGAGTAACGACTGCATGTGGTGTAGATAGTGCAACCGCCAACGCAGTTGAGACCGGTACTCCGCAAAGAAGAGATGAGCCAAAGCCCAGAGCTAACAATAAATATACAAGTTTATCTTTTCGCACGGCTTTTTGTTCAAAATTGTCGATATAAAATTCTTATGAAATGCTGCCGAAAAGACTCGTTCTATTACTTTCTCCTAGCACTTTCCAAAATATCTATAAAAAGAATTAGAGATCCTAGCTAAGTCATTCCATTTATTTAGGACTTCAAAATTATACTCGAATTTTTTAAGACTTCATATTTTCTTTTTTGCTATAGATGATTGCAGGCTGATGTTCCTAGCATATGGAAATAAAGTCTAAATATTTCGTGTTTGAGGAATTCCCGTCAAAATATTCTATCTTGTCTGTCCGGTATGTGGCATAGGTTAGACAGCATTTAGCTCGAGATCTAACAAAATATTTGCATCATCTGCTAGATAGATGTTTGAAAAAGCATTAGAGGACAAAAGAAAATTCATCAAGTAGAGATTGCTGAATCTATGAGCATCAGTACGTACTCTTTTGGGGTTAGCTCAGTGCCATGTTGTTCTTTGTATTTTCTACATATCTCTACAATGTTCTTATACCGTGTTTTATCTAAAACAATATTTATCTCAACTTGATTATAGTCATCATTTTCATTCAAGATTTTTTCTCATTTCTGTTTTGCGTCGTTAATATATATAAACTGGCATTCGACTTAGGACCACATATTACAGATAGTTTCTAACCAAAAAATTAAATTTAGAAAACAGATCAATCGGGTTTATGCTAATTTCAACTTAATACGTGTATCCTAGCTAAGTATCTTCATAATGTCTGAAAATGCTATCTATATACTTCCTATATATTTCCTATAGACTACATTAAAATGCCTTCTTCTCTATTAAATCAACAATGGAAACAAAAAAAAGAATTCCTTCCTTGGCAGTAGAGGAAAGGACAGATCCAGAACAAATCCAATCATTGATTGACAAACCCTACTATGTCGATCAAATCAAACATAAAATTGAGTAAATAGTAATCCAAATCATCTTTGAAACTTAAGGGTACATTATCAATTTACAATATGTAATCTTAAAAGATCCCATTACAAAAAAAGATTGTACAAGGATTGTAGGTATGAGGAGGGTTACCCGGTTTTAGAACAGGTTAAATATTTAAAGAAGGGAGTACTGATCCAATTCGTAGGGCGGAAAATTGTATGGACAGGAAATGCTGTGGGTAGAAAAACAGTTTGTGATCAGTTAGTCACATTGAAAAAATTGATCCTTGAACTAGAAGGTCTGTAATATTACACATGGGCTACAAATACAAGGTAAGAGCCGCGTAGCACCTTTATTCCCTGTTTGATTTCTCTATTGCTATCTTTTTAATTAATCGAAATGTTTCTTATCCCAGTATATTGTATTCTTCTGAAAACAATAATCGCAGCTGAAACTTTGTTCTAATCCATTACATATAGGACAGGGCTCGCTCAATATTATTTCATACTCTGGTCTTGGTGGAATTGCAATAATGGCAGCATAACAGTTGGAGCAATGGACAAGGTAATTTGACCTTATCTTTTTATGTCCATTACACTTCTCTTGTAAAGAAGTTACTGATGACACACTAGATTTGAGACTATCCATTAGGACTGTTTTATACTCGAGGTACATCTTTAAACCAGTTGTGACCACTTTGCATAGAAAATACGCCGGTATCCTATTCGTTGATTCTTCTATCAATACTTTTGTTGATTTCTTTGATTGATAACAATAAAGAAGATTTTCCTCCTCCTTGATATCCAATTCTATAATAGTCCACTGGTTAGTATTCTGCTCTACTTTATCTTATCATTGTTTCTTCTTCTCTTGTTTGTTCGATATTTTGTGTTAGCACTTGCTGTGTTCATAATGTTCATATGAGGCGGCCAAAATTCGCATTATTCTTCTTGAATCTAATAACGATGTTACAAAATCAGTCTACATAAAAAATCATTCCAAACGGTCTACTAAACCAGCTGAAAAAAAAGATCATGCAACATCGTCAATAGTATTTGCGTACCAGAATAACTAATAGAAATGCAAATTGATATCATTAGTTTTCCAGAGATTTTTATCCATAAAAAACTCTAGTCTAATCCGCAGCTCCATATTGGCCAAGATAACGACCACAATTATTTCTTAACGATAATATCCAAATATTGAACTAATTCTAATTTGGATTCGACATATTCCACAAGGGGATAGGAAAAGAGGGAAAAGAGAATCATAATTATTTAGATGAGATTTCTTCAACTATCGTCCTGACAGTATATACGTCTAGGTCAAGTTGATCTGCAATCATTTCCTCTGGAATACCAGATTCGTAAAGGTTTCTTAAAGTCTCTCTTTTTTCCTTATCAATAGTGTTGGAAGGTGGGTGCAATAACAATTCGTGTTTTACTGATTCAATATATTGTGATACTTTATTGGCAATATCTTCCGCTTTGGCATTACTTTCTACCGAAAATACCAATATATACTCCCTTACAGGCATATTGAACATTTTTACTTTATCATAATCATAAAGGACATATTTCAAAGACCCAAGTTCTTGTGAAAATCTTTCTCTTAAAAAGACAATATGAGCAGACTGGAGTAAGCTCATGTTGGAGTTACTGACATTTAGTTGTATCTCAGTTCCTTCTCTCATACCACCTGCAAATAAATGTCCTGATCTTTCTATTAGACCAGCAAATTTAATCGCAGGATCGACTGATAGGATGTTTTTTGAGAATTCTTCTGATTTCATTATCCCTAACCATAAAGAATGTAAAGCAATATACATGCTTTGCTTACAAGTTTTAATCTACCGATCAAATAATAGTCTAAGTCTACCGCGTGCTGTATCCTGGCAATTTAAGAACATACGTACTTTCGATTATGGTTGCAGGAGTACATACATTAAAAGAAATATAGTTTTAAACGCCTCTATTTGAATTTGGTAGATGCATATTTGCCTTCCCTGAATTTATTTGAAGGTGATAGACTGACCTAGTACATGAAATATAAAATCCTAAAGAACCTCAAATGAGTCCATTCCAGCAACTATGGCGGTTTCCTTACCACTTTCCCATTTTATCCACATTACTAACCTTAATCCTTCCAAGTCGGCAACCTTTGACATGGAAGTATCTACAACTGTGCCTATTTCCCCGGACTTTATTCCCATGTAAGGGTCGGCCACACGAATCAGTCTAATTTTGTCACCAATTTTCACATTGGATAATTTATCGATAATTCCATGATCCATGTTTATTATCCTTGATTACTCAGTAACCAAGATTTAAGCTAATAGATTATTCGATTCAAGGGAACTACATCCATTTTTATTATATATATCTTGACCAAAATAGTCTGTTTTGGTATTATGGGCATGGTTACATACGCTTTGGGATAGCACTATTTGATAATCCTGGGCATCTATTGACCTATTTTGTATGCTCGCAAAAAATGAAATAATAGTTTTCAGGACTAACCTTCGCAGTTTGTCGATATATTGTAGTCGCAGTCGGTGTCAAAAATAGAAAGAAGAAGATATTTAAAGAGATAATAGTAACTCACTCCCAATCATTAAATCACATTGGAAGTTCCTGATACTCCTAATGATATTAAGGAAGACGGTCAAGATACAATTAGAAATCTTCTCTCAAAACTCCATGAGCACTATTTAAGAGATAATATGTACGATGAAGGCGATCTTCTATTTTATCGAATTAATTATAGACTGATGGATACTCTGAGAATTTCTAAAGCTGCGGCAGAGGAATTTCATAAGATATATCACACCGCTATCCCCCGAAGAGTTTCAGGAGGTTATTGTAAGAAGTGCGAAAAAATTATAACGATTATACCAATAATCTACGGAGCCTTCAATCATGAATTAGCAAATTTGCTAAAAGCAGAAAATAATGGAAAATTAATTATTGGCAATATAAATGACATAAGGGAAGGAAATAAAATTGCGATGTTTGGCTGTAACATATGTAAGACTCCATTACCGGAATATGGCACTATGTAATTTTTTCCTCTCAAATTTGGTGGACTCTGCTTGCGCTGATGGAACTGATGGTAGAAAGCCTTAGATGACCAAAACTATGCCCTGATTAAATTACCTTGACCTATTCTTCGATTGGAATAAGGGTTATGAAAAAATGCTGATGTTTCATTACTCTGTTGAAACATCTGATTTAGATATCCTATTTTATAAGCTCAGTTGTTTCTTGATATCTTCTTAATCATATATCGAGACAAATATCTTGACCAACACTTGAGGTGATAGTGCAAGAAGGTATCCGATTTCTTCATTCTGATGAACGTTTTGTTAGGAAAAGATGCATAATATCAATGTCATAACATTTTTTCATGAAAAGCTCCGCTTAATTACACTTATCTAATAGTTGAAATAAGAATAGCCATTTTTGATATTTTATCTTTAAGCAACAATGCGCAGAGGCAAGTTTTCTCACCTTTAATAACCTCGAACCGTGGGTCTTGATTACTCTAGTCACTAATAATCCATGTGCGTATTCTGCGGACACATAATGATGCTAAATGTTGTATGGTTATTGTGCCATTGGTAGAGTAAAACTAAAGGTAGATCCTTTACCGCCAGAATTATTCTGAGCCCATATTCTGCCGCCATGAGCTTCTATTATCTTTTTTGAGATAAAGAGTCCTAGGCCAGTTCCTACATGAGATTTCGAAGTAAATTTCGAAAATAGCCTTGGAAATATTTCAGGATCTATACCTTGACCATTGTCCTTAACACTGACAATGATTTGCTGATTGGTATCATCCTTTTCTACATGGACGGATATTTCTCCTCCTTTGTCTGTGAACTTCACAGCATTGCTCAAAAGATTGGAAACGACTTGGGTCAATCTTCCCATATCAGCTTCTACATAGTATGATCCTACTGGTTTCGTAAGGAATATTTTTAACTTATAGGGATCAGGAATTTCCTTTTAAGTATCGCCAATAACGTATAATAGTCTATCGCCAATGTTTACCTTTTCTTTATGCATCTTCAAAGTCTGACTTTCAATTCTTGAAACATCAAGTATATCTTCTGTAAGTCTTTGGAGCCTCTGTGCGTTTCTCTTGATAACATCTAACAATTGAATTAATTCTTTATCTTCAACTTTTAACTTTGAACGAACAACTTCAGATAGACCAAGTATTGGTTGTATAGGAGTTCTTAATTCGTGGGCTGCTATATCTACAAACTCTTTTTGCATTTTATCATGAACTTTCAATTGTTGGTACATTTCTGTTTGTTTCCAGAGGGTTTCAAATATCGAAACGTACGATAGCACAGTTGATTTGCTGTTGGAATATGATGATAACCCTATTGCCTGTTGAATATTATCTTTTGTGTCGTCCTTCAGCTCTACTGCCAAAGACGACTTTCTATCCACTATTAAAATTGATATTTTGGTATTTAAAACTGGCTCTAAATATCTGACGTTTATTTTTTTTGTCCTCGATTTTTTATCTATGCTATTATTGTTTGCATTTAATGAGGAAATAAATTCACTTATCCTTCTATCATAAGGTACAAGAATTCTGATATTGACCTCACCATGGGTTGCTACATCATTCAATAGGGCAATACCCCCTGCACGTTGCTGTCTGAAAAAAGCATTAGACGTTGAAAATATTGTCAAAATTTCTTCTTTACATGACCTTACGAGATCAAATGCGATGTTCTGTACTCTATTTGGATCTCTAATGGTTTCAATAAATTCTGGCTTTATACCTTCCTCTATCTCTCTGACTCTATCTTCCATTGGGATAGCTTTTTGCCAAAATGTATCGAAAATGTATTGGCCTTGCTCAACTACTTCATGTGCGTTACTATAGAAGACCTGTGCTAAAAGCTCCTTTTTCCTCAGAGTAGTCGTGGACATGTATTCGGATTCACTTACAGCTATACCACCAACTAGCCCTTCCAAATGGCGTAATTCAGTAACAATTTTTCTTAATTCTAAGCAATAGTGCAAATTTTCTTTTGTAATTTCTGTAATAAATCGTATTTTGCCACCTCTTTTTAAAACATCAACATAGTTATTTTTGTATACATCAAATTCCATTATGATAGATGGCCCATTTTTTTCTCCAAAAAGATCCATTCCAATCTTCACATTTTTCATAAACTGGACTCCTCCTCCTACTGCTGCTTCCACTCCATAAAGTAGCTCTGTCTTTTCTTCTCGGGGAGTATTTGTAGTCAAACTCCAATTACAGATAAAATGAGAGATAATAAAAATAATTTGCTTCCCATTGGTCTCGGATTTTCATGTTTTACCATGTCGGTCGATTGGTATTCTAGTATGAATAATGACAAAGTACCTACAATGATTGCCTTTAAGCATGGAAGACTAGTTGATGTTAGAGATCGATCAAAACAATTTATGTGACTAAAATATATCTATAAGGAATTGCTTTCACAGAGAGAACACATGCGGAAATCAGACAATATTGTAGTGGTAGAAAGCCTTTTTTAAATAACAGAAAATGAGCTAAGCTCTTAGTAGAAATCATAGTTCAAAGTTGCAGAAGTAATAATATACCTTTTGTGTGTCTTCCACTTCTCGGTCGGCTATCTTATCTAGCAGAATTCACCTATAGATATTATTAGTGTGGAAAATAGTCAATTATCAATAATGCGCCTACGATATATACAACTAGCACACTCACAATCACGAAAACGTGTTTAATGAATCCGCTTTTCGTTAAGTTTATTGACATACAAACATGCCATAGTTTGAAAGGTAAAGTATACTCATAATTACGTTCCTTTTTTGTGTCGGGCAGCTGAAATGATAACATAACCGAGGCCTACTGCCAATCCAAATGCTAGCGGTATAAAAACCACGGCACCTTCCCAGTTTAATGCCTGTTGGATTAAAGTCTCAAACATATCCATAAAGTTGATTGTTGTCTCTTAAAGAAGATTACTTAACCATGTTATCTTAAGATTGAAATATTTATATGAATTCTTCGATTTATTGAGGAAAATAATCGAATAGTGTGATTTTCCACAAGATTTGCACACACTCCAAGGACCGATAAACTAACTATGAGAAATGTGGATATGTACCTATGGTAGCTCGAAATCCCTAAGCTATGGAGCTAAGGACCAATCATAATCCAAAAGTCTTGTCTTCTTGTTTTGGCAGAAATAAATGAGAGATGGTAGAAAGGAGATGTAACATACAGTGGTTGCTTGTACGAGTACACGGAAGGCGATTGCATATGCAAAACAAAGTTTGATTTATTTAGAATACTCTTTTGCATAAACATTTCCTGCAAGTCCCTAGCATAGAGTCTTCTTCACACTTATAAGGTGAACCTGCTCCCTTTAAATCGTAATAAGATTATATTCTCAAGCTTTTACCATTATAGTATTGTCCAATGCCCAAACTAAGAGGTATGGTTCTGTAGAAGACATTTTCATTCTTTGTGAAAATTGTCACTGGTGTGCTACCTATTTTGACAAGTCTAGATTACCGACAGAGACATGTCCAGTATGTTCAAACAATGAAATTTCAAGTTTTCCTATCTTGCCTAATGAGGAGTTTGACTTCAATTATAGTGAAAAACGTGGAGTGGAATTAGACTTTAGACAAAGGCGAAAATTAGATAATAAATGATGGCCACAGTAGCAAGGGCCAGGAGGTTTCATTGGGTTTTATTAGGGCTCGACTATCAATAACCAGGCCTTTCATCTAATTGATAAAAATTTCCTTTCCTTGAAATCTAGATTTTAAGGGTCTATGCCAGAATTAATCAGTCGTATTACCACTTTATTGGCATGATTGTTTGCTTTACATATCTTCTAGTTTTTATATTCTATTATACTGGTTTAAGATTATCTATTGGCAATATCAGTAAATGTTTTATTCTATAGACTGTTGGGATAATTAACTGGCTCGTATAATGCATGAAGACCACTCCATTATTGCACTGGTACAAATGAGGTCTACTGAAAGTAAGGAAGACAACCTGAAGGCTTCAGTTGACTATATTGGCGAAGCCTCAGATAGAAAAGCAACCTTGGTATGCTTTCCAGAATTTCAAATGGCATTCTCACCCTCAAAACAGTCGTCAAAAGATCTCGCTAACAAAGTGGCGGAATACGTCAAAGGGGGGAATTTCATCTCAGTTTTGTGTAGAGCTGCTAAGCGTAACAAGATAAATGTCATAGCTACAATTTACGAAAAGAACAGGGATAAAAACGAATTTAGGGTACATGATACCGCAGTTATGATAAATAATAAAGGCAGTATAACCTCTGTATATCGCAAGCTGCATCTCTATGATGCTCTTGGTTTCAAGGAATCAAATAAATTGATTCAAGGGAATATTATTGAAAAACCTGTATCAACTGTAGTTGGAAATGTGGGGCTTATGATTTGTTATGATATTCGTTTCCCTGAAATGTCCAGAATTCTCACCGTAAATGGTGCAGATATATTAGTTGTACCATCTGCGTGGGTTCAAGGTATCATGAAGGAGGAACATTGGAAGACAATGGTTATGGCAAGGGCAATAGAGAATGGTTCATATTTGATTGCTCCAGACCAAGTTGGCAATATCTACTCTGGTAGAAGCATGGTTGCAGATCCGTTTGGTACTGTTATTCTGGACATGGGTGACAAGCAAGGAATAGACATTGTTGAGATTGATAAAACTAGAATTATGGAGGTAAGAAAATCTCTTCCGCTCCTACAAAATCGTCGACTAGATGTCTATCGCGAGCATATCCAAGCATTTAGTTAGATATGAAATGCAAATAGTCTTACTTTAGGTATGCTTTAATTTGTTGCTACTTATATTAGTCTATATTCATAGTCTCGCATAGTAAAGCTAACGCAGCTATTTGGCTTAAGATATCATGGACAGGATTAGTTTTATTTTAACAGTCATCTAGAAATGCATAACCTGGTTTTGAATATTAAAGTCCGACACATAGGAGAATTATTTTAACAATACTAAACTGGGGAATGTTGCGGTCTCAGTTACTTATTGTGCGCCAATTTCGCAGCATTAGATATTCTCAATCCTATATCGGATTCATTCTTTTTAAGGAGAATTAATGATTCAACTAAACTATTTACAGCATATTTTATAACTGAAGCATAGTTATCCTGGCCAGCTTCGATATCTCCTAATTGACCTTCCATAATTCTAGTAAACCTAGTTGAAATTATCTCAGGGACATATTTCTCCAACAACTCTATGACAACTATTCCAAGTGACGTAGCTTCGATTGCACCATTTTTATGAGAATAAATGTAGTTGCGAAATTTCAAAATATCTATAATGTCTGCTCTAGTAGATTTGGTACCAATATTCTCTCTTGCCATTGTTTGTAATAAAGAGGAGGGATTAGAACGTGCTGGAGCTTGTGTGAACTTGTCTAGAATAGTTATTGTATCATTCTCTAAAATATCGTTACTTTTCAAATTTGGAAAAAGGATTTCTCCAAGTTTGAAATATGGTTGGTAGAAATATGTCCAACCCTTATCTAGTTGTTTTTTTCCTTGGGTCTTGAAGATATATCCACCATTAACTTCAATTAATGATGTTGTATGCAAAATAGTGAACGGATCACCGAATGTGGCAAAGAATCTTTTGACAATCAGATCATACACACTTAATTCAAGATGATTCAGTGTATGTTTTGGCTTTACTCCTGTAGGATAGATAGCCGGATGTGCAGGGTCCTCTTCCTCACCATTTGTAGGTGAAAGGCTTTTATTTTTCGAAAATAATAATCTAGCAAAGTCATCGTAGATTTCACTAATTTGAGTCAAGTTAGAAAGAATTGCATTATAATTTATTGTTCCAGGAAGCTTCTGGCTGGAAGTTCTAGGATATGAAATCAAAGCATTCAGGTAAAGCTTTTCTGCTATCGAAAGTGTTATCTTGGGAGAAATTGAAAATAATCTATAAGCTTCCCTTTGTAGATCACCGATGTTAAATGGAGATGGAGGACTTACCAGGACCTTATCTGCCATCATTTCTTTAACTAAACCGGTCTTCCCTATGCAGTAATTGAATACAGAATTTGCTTCAGTTAAGGTCGGTACCTTTTCTTTAATATAAGATGCTTTAACTATCTGTCCATTTTTTTTAAATGTTGCTGATAAAACCCAATACGGAACTGGAATATGTTCCTTAATTTCTATTTCCTTGCGTACTACAAAAGCAAGTGTCGGTCCTTGTACTCTCCCAATTGACATATTACGGAACCTGTCTTTGCTCTCGGCTCTAAAAGAATATAACAAAGCCCGAGATAGGTTAACTCCATATAGGAAATCGATAACATGTCGACATCTACCAGCTTCAGCTAATCTTCTGTCAGGAGATAATAAGTTATCAAAAGAACTTCTAATCTCCTCATCTGTAAGTGTGGAAAATTTAGCTCTAAAGCATTTGTCATATTTTCGCTTACATGCATATTCCAGAATATTGAAACCAATTACCTCGCCTTCCTGATCGTAATCACAAGCATGGATAAAATTAGTTGCACTCTCTGATATTTCTGATATTGTCTTTATCAGAAGTCTCAATTTTTTCAACCGTCTACGTTTAGAATAAACCGGAGCCCAGTCTATATCAAATGTCGGGTAAATATTGAAACCCTTTGTAATATCTACCAAACCATACAAATGACCAATTGCTGAACAGATAATATAGTGTTGACCTCTGTCAGAAAAAGCCTCCAAAAATTTGATCTCGTCCAAAAAAACAATTCTTACATTATCCTTTCCTAATGCTCGTGCTATTCTTGTTGCCGAATCAAATTTTTCACAAATTACGAGTGTAAAAGGTTTGCTAATCCTGCTCGCAATCAAATTGATGGTACCCTACATGAATTTTAGACAGGATCAATCTTGACATCCCGCTATTCTCTGCCAATTATTAGTTTGATAGTATTTAATCATACTTGATTAATGCTATTTTATTTGGGTTGCTAGGTAGGATCATATTGAACACATTGCATAAATCACTTCTTTCATGTCAGAGTCCATAACAGTTGATATCGATAACTAGAATATCTTGAATAAAATAGAAAAAGGGAGAACCGAATTGTATTACTTAAGTATGATTATATATTTTTTGAAAGCCGAATCAGTCCCAGAATTAGTTAGCGTCACCCGAAACCAATAAGGGCAACTCAGATAATCATTTGAAAAAAATCCTTGAAATACTTTTTCAACTTCAAATGTCATCTCAAAAGAGTCCTAGCAGAGAAATGTGGCTTGAACCCATGATAATATTGCAAATATGTATTAATTTTGTCCTATCAATTCCACCGCACATTAAGAATTTATAGTTCATGGTTAAGAAAACTTGTTTCATTATTAATTATTAAAAAGACCACATGTTATGTCTCATAGGACAAGGGTCGACTATAGTCTATGAAATGAGTTTAAGTTGCTGCTCGAGGTTCTTACTATAAGAAAGGATCAAAATATGCTCTTCCTAGGACTTTGCCTTCTTTTAGTGCAGTTAGAACTTCGTTCACCTCATTTAATCTGTGTCTCGAATTAGCCACTCCTTTTAACCTGCCTGAACTCGCAAGATCTACAAGTAATTGTAATTCTTCTTTTGAACCTACATTTGAGCCTACCACAGATGCTTCCTTAAAGGTCAATCTTTTTGGATTCATGACTACCGGCTCTCTACCGATCCCAACTAGGATCAATCTGCCTGTATTTGCAAGAATTTTTGTAGAGTTCTCTATGCTCTCATTATTTACTACAAAGTCAAAAACCGCATTGACACCTTTGCCTCCAGTTATCCTTTTGATACCATCGGTTAGCTTTTCCTTCATTAGATTTACAGCTGCGTCTGCTCCAAAGCTCTGTTGAGCCATTTGCAATTTGTCCTCCGTCCTCCCAACCGCAATCGCAGTGGTCGCTCCGCATAATTTTGCTAGCTGCAAAATATACATCCCAACCCCACCTGTTCCATAAACTACAATTATGTCACCAAGATCAATTTTACCAGCCGACTTTACTGCATGCATGGCAGTAACGCCTGCGCAGCACAAAGTAGAGCCAAATTCATAAGGTAATTCAGATGGAAGTCTTACTAACCTTTTGTAATTCACCTTCATATATTGAGCGTATCCACCATCGACAGAGAAACCATACATAGGTAAAGAATTGATATTTTTACAGACATTCGTATTGCCTGTAAGGCAAAAATTGCAATCACCACAAGGTGTTACAAAATGAACAACGGCTCTATCGCCCTTTTTCATATTCTCTACGTTTTCTCCAACCTGTTCTATATCACCTGCTGTCTCATGTCCTAATACAACAGGACCATTAACAGGTATGATGCCCGAAACAACGTGTACGTCACTATGGCACACAGAAGCAGCTCGAATTTTCAGCAGTATATCGTCTGGGTCTATTCTTGGTAATGGATTGTCTTCAACTTTGACGAGGTCACCGACCCTATAAAATCTGGCAACGTTAGGCATAGCTATGATTTGTGAAATAATAGGCTATATATTTTTGAGTAGATCACTTCCAAACATCACACTATACGGTTGCCGTAATTATTTCAGCCCCCTTTTCTCATCCTTGAATATTTGACATCTAGTCTGAAATTCCTTGTCATGAAATCCAGAAAATGTAGTTTGTAGGTCGGGCTTTTAACGCAAATATAGGCTTAGATTACTAATACCTATGATCTATATCATCCGTAACAATATCCGTGTCAAGATAAGAAGTTATTATATGCTATTCTGCTCCCAATAACCCCAAAAGATCAAATTCCTCAGATGGTTTGGATTTTATTTCTGCTATTGAAATCAAGTGTCCATCTGGATCTTCGACAATTGTGTGCTTGCCAAAGGTTTCTTCCGTCGGGGACTTGAAGAATCTAACACTCCTTTCCCTTAATATCTTGACTATGCTATCGAGATCGTTAACCATAAAACCAACTAATACACTCTTTTCTCCTCCATTTTCGCGAGGAGCTTTAGTCCTTTTCTTCACCGGATGCAAAGCTATGGTCGTATCCTTGTGAAAAAACTCAGTCCAATCTTGTGACTGAATCTTGACAGGTAGCTCTAGAACATCCCTATAAAATTTCACTGAACGGTCCATATCAGAGACTAGGACAATTACTGCTCCCACTTTTGTGAATAACAAGATATTGCAGCTTTCTTAATTTACAAGATAGTTATTAATTTATCTGCAAATAAGCGCCTTTTGAAGCTAAGGTACGATTTCCTCATAGGACTGAAAATCACATCATTAAGAGATAAATCAATAGTCTTAATTCTCAATTCTATATCATATGATTTTCAATACCAGCACCTTAGAATGTCCAAGAATTTGTCCTTTTTTAATGGATATCACCTATTCTATTCTTGAATCCCTTATAGAAGTGAAAAATGGAGGCATCTGAAGGTTTGTAAATAAGGACATCTAGCATTAACCTAATTGTCTCGTAAGGTCATCTTAGATGTTGATCCCGGCATAGATGATGCAATAGCCATAGTGACAGCATTAGGATCAAATGAGATTGAGGTTGTCGGAATTGCGACTGTTTATGGAAACGTAATCCCCCAGATTGGATTCCTAAATGCATTAAAAGTATTGAAATCAACGGATAGGATGAATATTCCGGTTATATTGGGAGCAGACCGACCACTCAAGAAGGGACTTCTTCCTAGAAAAGTTTTGAAACAGAAGGAGAGAAGTCATGGAAAATGGGGGCTAGGAAGTCTGCATGTAAATCCTTCCATTATTAATGAATCATTGAAAAAAAGGATAAGGGGTAAGAAGGGTAAATTGTTAGAAGATATCAATCATAGAAACCATTTAGATTTCATTGATGAAATTGTTAAGCATTATAGGAATGGTGAACTCTCTGTAATAGCTACGGGACCCCTGACAAATATTGCGAAAGTCGTATTATATCGACCAGAGTTTGTTCGTAAAATAGGTCAACTCCTAATCATGGGAGGTGCATATAGTTTAGGCAGTCATATTGGAGGCAACGTAACCAACTTTGCAGAATTCAATTTTTATTGTGATCCTGACGCTGCTAAATTAGTTTTTGCCTCTCCTAGCCTGAATCCAAGGATCAAGGTTGTCGGGTTAGACGTAACACAACATCCAAACTGCGGATTGGATAGGGATTTTGTAAACAAAGTCCGTCACAGGATTAACGTAGGGGAGTCATCTCCATCTGAACTTATTTCATCTTTGTTAGAGTTTAAACTAATTCATAACACCATTTTTTATCTTCATGATGTGCTCGCTGTATTACTTTGTGAAAGGCCATCTTATTTTTCTTTTAAAAGAGGAAATATTAAGATAACCCAAAGCGGAAAATTGCGTGGACATTCAGAGTTTTTTGATGACGACATGGGAAATGTTCAGGTAGCCACCAACGTAGACGGACATCAATTCAAGAAATTTCTGTACAGTAGACTTGTATCATATTAGAAAATTTGATAAAATAGGCAAATAATACTCTTACATCAGTGCTCTGTATTGGTATATGGATTTTTTGGCAAGGGAAAGAAAAGCCCTTAGAATAATTATTGTCTGGAAAAATCTTAGGCTAAGCTACGGTCGTGTCTTTTTCTTTTTCTCGCTGTGGAACTGCTCTCACTTGGATTACTTCCCTGATAGTTTGATTCATTGCTGCCTCCGCGATGTCGCTAGCGTGTTCTGCAGTCCTTCTAATATCTTCCAAAATGATTTTAATATCCACATTCGCAGATCTACCGCCTATCCCATTTTGTCTATCTAGAAAAGAGATAACATCTGCCTCCAAATTACGCATTTCTTCGGCTTTATTTACTACACTATCAGCTAAAACATAGTCTCTTCTTAGGAAGGCTTCAACAGAATCACTAAGAACTGATAGAGAAAACTGACTCATCTTTTGAATCTTGTCAAAAGCATCTTTCGTAACCTTTTGATTTAGTCTCAAGTGTTTATTAGATATCCCTACAGCATGATCGGCGACCCTTTCGATGCTCTTGACTGCAACACGATAGCTTAAGCAGTCTGCTGTTCCTTTAAGACCCATTTCCTGCAAAGCTCGCTCATTTTGGGTAGCCATCACGAGATTTCTCAAAATATAGAGGCTGAATCTGTCAACTTCGTCATCAGATTTTATGACTGCCTCAGCTAATTCATGATTTAGCTCGGCTAATGCTGACATAGCATCTTTATGCATCGCAGTTGCAATAAGAAACATTCTCCTTACTGCGGTGTTTACAGACAGCTCGGGGAGGGTAAGTAAAACCTGGACAGTTATATTTTCTGAAGAGTCAGCGATAATTTCAGTTCCTACCAGATTGCGACGAATTACCTCTCTAATTGCATCTCTCTGGAGCGGGCTTATCCTTCCCGATTTCGCCTTTAGGTGCATAATATTATAGCCAGCCAAATACATCGAGATCACTTTCCGTTTCAACGAATTTTCGCTTTCGGCCTGTGTTATTAGTGCGGTTGCCTCGTTAAGCGAATCAGAGGATCTCAAGGAATTTGGAATTATTGATAAAGAATGATTAGAATCTCTTACTATGTTAACGAGATCTCCTGCCTTCAAATTCATCTCGCTCATCCACTTCTTGGGTAAAGACAAAATATACGTTGAACGACCGGTAAACTGAATTCTACGTACTTCATTGTTCCCGTGGCTAGATAATGAAATCACCATTTTGTTATGGCCACCCTTTAGTTATACATATTATCGCACGCATTCATATAGTTATTGGTGATACTATATGGACTATATAGTATTACTTTCAGCGTCTTGGGCTAGATAATCCGGTCACCAAATAGAACACACAATCTCCTAGATAGCAAGCGTGGTCAGATATTCGCTCAAGATATCTCAAGATCAATATATTACAAATATCGCATCGAGAATGTACTTCCGAATTATACTTATTGTTGGCATTTATTGTGTCGCGAAGGTACTTTCTATAGAGTGTATCGACTGTAGAATCCAATTCGTAGAGCTTTTCTACAATGGTTTCATCCTTCGTGCGCAGAGATAAGAGACTTAGTTCCATTGCTTTTAGTACGAAGGAAGACATCTCCATTACCGCAGTTTTGTTACAGTCCAGGCCTATGTGTAATTCATCAACTGTGTCTATTATGTCATAGGAATAACGTCCAAACCTCCAAAATATGTATGCGATTTCCATAGAGGCTCGTATGAATCGAAGGTCTTTTGCGACGGGCTGATATCTTGCTACTATCTCAGTTGCGATATCACCAACTTCATCCTCGAGACTTCGGAGCTTCTCATTCAATTCAAAAACTTTTTTTCGCGAGCGATTATTTTTGAAATAAGAATCAAGAGCTATCTATAATGATCGTTGGGCCATATTCCCCATTTCACTTAGATTGTCACATACTGAGGATATGCCAAGATCCATAAGCCTAGGCATTTTCAATCCGCCCGCAGCATGTAGATAAATTATTCAAAATGATTATTATGGTGTGGCGAACCATTAGACATTGAAGGCACAAAATAAAACAAAAATTCTAAGCTGTGTTTTCAAATTGAAAGAGGATACGGAAATATTGCTATCCAAACTTACCAGATATATAACGTTCTGTTAGCTCCATGCGCGGATTCTCAAAAATTTGCTTTGTATCTCCATATTCGATTAATTCACCCAGGTACATGAAAGCAGTAAAATCAGATACTCTGGCTGCCTGTTGCATGTTATGAGTAACGATTACTACTGTCAGATCTTTTTTCATACCATGTACAAGCTCCTCTATCTTTGAAGAGGCGATCGGATCGAGCGAAGATGTGGGCTCGTCCATTAACAATATTTCAGGCTGCATAGCAAGAGCCCTCGCAATACAAAGACGCTGTTGTTGACCACCAGAAAGTCCCATACCAGGCTTGTTTAGCTCATTTTTCACCTCTTCCCAAAGGGCTGCACCTTCGAGACTTTCCCTTACTATATCATCGATAAGCTTCTTGTCTTTAATGCCGTTGAGCTTAAGACCAGCCGCTACATTATCATAAATACTCATAGTTGGAAAAGGATTTGGTTTTTGAAACACCATTCCGATGCGTCTCTTGATTGTTACAGGGTCGACCTTAGCATCATACATATCCATTCCATCCAAAATAGCCTGCCCTTTCGCACTTGCTCCGGGCGTCATCTCGTGCATCCGATTTAGACAGCGGATAAGAGTGGTCTTTCCGCAACCAGATGGACCAATAAATGCAGTAATAGAATTTTCTCTTACATCAAGGTTAATCCCTTTTAATGCCCTCTTCGTACCGAACCATGCTTCAAGATTCCTAATTGAGAGTTTTGGAGGAGGAATGTCCTTTACCTCTGTTGGCCGTTCTATCTCGACTGATTCACTTATTTTGGACACTTGTAGTGTCGGGGATAGTTCTTCTTCGGGGCCTTTCAGGGTTCTCGACATACCATATTCGCTTAACAGCCTAATTAGATATGCCTTTACTATATAGATCGTATAGTGATATATACTCTATGTGTATCTCGATATCTCTCATAGGTTGCTATATCGAATAACCCTTACTTTGAATCCCTTTCTTGCGGCCAAGAAGCGAAGTGTTACGCTAAAGAGCAGAACTATCAGTATGAGAATTAGGGCTGCCGCCCACCCTTGCGCATGGGCTGAGTCATAAGGTTGAGATGCTAATCTCCAAATTCTAAGGGGTAAAGCATCGACTGGGTCGTCGAAACCTGTAAAAAAGAGGCTTGTTCCAAGTATAGTCATAATAAGTGGAGCTGTTTCACCTGCAATCCTCGAAATCCCTATAACGATTCCAGTTAAAACACCACTAAAGGCAGCCTTGAGAGTTATATGTAATGTTATCTTCCATTTGGGAATCCCTAATGAATGCCCCGCCTCTCTTATCGAATTAGGCACTACTTTCAGACTCTCCTCTGTAACCCGTACTACAATTGGAATCATAATAATTGACAGTGCAAAAGAGCCAGCCCATACAGAAAATGAACCTATTACCAATACAATTACGATATATCCAACTATTCCCAGAACTATCGAAGGAAGCCCAGTCAGGACGTCATTAAAAAATCGGATGGCATGAGGTAAAGGCCCAGTCCCTGCAAATTCAGCTAAATAGATTCCTGCAAAAATACCCGCGGGTGCGGCTATTATTGAGGCGATACCCACTGTTATCAGGGTCCCTTGAATAGCAGGGCCAATACCACCTCTTCCAGAGATCATCGACCCAGGTCGTTGTGTCAAGAATTCTATGCTGAGTGCGGAGATACCATTTTTTATTACTTCGAACAGAATGCTTCCCAATGGAACAATGGCCAAGCCCACACAAATAATACAGAAAATTGTAACGAGTCTATCTATTTTTCTTTTCTTTGAAGACTTTCGTTCCATTGTACTCTGAAGTTGGTACTTTAGATTTGCTTTTTCCTGTTGGATCTTTTCCATTATTCTTTAACTCCAGGACTAACCTTTACCATTCTAGATATAAGGAGCACGCCACCAATATTGATTGCCATTGTAAGCATTAGTAATACTACGCCTAACCCAATCAAAGCCGAGAGATGTAAACTTGATGCGGCCTCATTAAACTCGTTGGCAATTACGCTTGCTAACGTTTGGCTTTGAGAAAAAAGAGAGGTAGGAATCGCATTTATACCAACAGCATTTCCTATAACCATGGTTACAAGAATTGTTTCGCCTACTGCCCTTCCAAGCCCAAGGAATGCAGCCCCGAACAAACCAGATTTGACATATGGAAACACTGCTATTCTTAATGTTTCCCAACGTGTAGCACCAAGGCTATAAGCAGCTTCTCGCTGCGTATCAGGAACCGCTTTCAAGAGTTCCCTTGAAATAGCTGAGATTATAGGAATTATCATAATTGATAAGACTATACCAGCAGTAAACACGTCTAGACCAAAGGGGGTTTTCCCAAAAAGGGGGATCCAATCTCCAAAGGCGTTGTACAGAGGTCTTTCAATAAGATCAACTATCCAGAACCTGAAAACAAAAAGAGCCCAGAGACCATAAACGATACTTGGGACGGCCGCTAATAATTCTATTACAAAAGAGAGAGGGGTAGATACCCTAGGAGGAGCAATCTCAGAAAGAAAAACAGCTATACCAATGCTTACAGGTACTCCTATGACCATAGCTATTGCGGCTGTAACTAACGTTCCGATAAGATAAGGAAGTGCTCCAAAAGCTTCACGGCCGTATACAGCGTTCCAGTCGGTGCCTGTAAGGAAATCCAGGCCCTCATAAGAGAAAATTTCGATAGAACCATCTCCTATGGCATATACGATGAGAGCTAACAAGAGTAGAGTATAGCCGGCTGCTCCAAGGACGATGCCAAAGAATGCCCTATCCATAGGCTTTTTTTTACTTAACAGAAGATTGGAAAGTTTCTTTCTACGTTCTTGATGATCGTCTTTAAGGGTTGCAGAATTCATAGATACCGCCTCATTTTTCACAAATGATAAATGTGCTAATTTATGTATCCTACAGGGTTAATATAGATCTATATAGTTCATGGGGGAGAACATATCTGAGAGCAGAAATCAGTCATTCCAAAAGAGATTAATTCGATGTTGTCAATTCCGTCTACTGATTCTCTTTATTTGGTTGCCAATCTTTTCATCGTCTATATAGTATAAATTAATCATTGCAAAGATCCGTGGGCTCCAAATATATTCCTGTTATCAAATTCCAAATTGGTAATGGATCTTTTTGTTTTGAGACATGGCGACGCGGGAAAAACTATTCCCTCTGGAGGTAGTGATTCTAAGAGACCTTTGACAGTGGCAGGTGAGAAAGAAATGATTGTCATTTCTAAAGCTCTTAGAAAAATGGGAGTTAGATTTGATGTTATTCTCACGAGTCCTCTAAAACGTGCACGTCAAACTGCTGATATCATAGCGAAAGAATTCAAGGCACAAAAGGAGATACGGCAGCTGCGAGAATTGTCTCCAGAAGGAAATAAAACAGCTCTTTATCAAAATCTATCGTCATTTAAAGAAGGAACGTCAATACTGTTAGTTGGGCATAATCCATACCTTAGTGAAATGGTAAGCGAAGTTGTGACAGACCAAAAGCATGTACGAATAGATCTCAAGAAGGGCGGTATTGTAAGAATTAGAGTTATGGCTATAGCTCCAAAAATCAAAGGAGAATTGAGGTGGCTTATTACCCCAAGACTTTTGAGAATAATATCCAAGGGTTAGCAGAGGTAGAGATAATTTGATTAGTGAGAACTTGCTTCTTAGTATTCTTCCGATGAAATGATCTCGCTCTTATTCTTCCCAAATTCTCTTTGTTGATTTCAAATATTTTTGCAAGATATCATTCTTAAAAGGATGAAGAGTAACACAATTGCCCAGTATTTGTTTTATTTCTCTAAGCGGAATATCATAATACGTGACGAATGTTCCCTTAATTGATCTTACCAAAAATGATCCTTTCAAAATTATCAGTATGTTACCGATCATACTGCCGTCAGCGGTAAACACACATTTATCATTAAGGATTGTGATTCCGGATGTTGATACTACATACAATTTTTACTCATAATATGTGTTCTAGTTTTATAATCATAGCCTAATAGGAGTACATAGATTGCTTTGATTTATCGGATCTACACGATTACAATACTAAAACTAATCCATTGCAGAGTTCACCATCTTTTCTAATAATACATGATTTTGACTATTTACTTCTCCCTCCTATCAGTGAGATTATAATAAAGAACCATCTAAACTACAACACTTATTTTACATATAACCCACCTCTTCAATTATGATTAAGTGCGAACCAAATGATAAATTGGAGAATAGTATAAACTCCAATATACAATATACAATCTAAAGAGGTTAGAGCACATTATTTGAGATAGAATGACTAAATCCCGCATAACTGAGACTTCAAGCCTTTTCTTAAATTAATGATTACGCTCACTGGCCTAGGTACATTAGAAAGCGCTAATAAAGACGAAATGACACTAATTCCATGTCCTATCCATC
>Ga0193741_1000042_pt1 | contig 30648 bp, 31 predicted proteins | sample L2s2metaG_FD_143059 | JGI IMG/M metagenome (GOLD analysis project Ga0193741, IMG submission 143059) | Soil microbial communities from a riparian zone of the East river system, Colorado, United States - L2s2 | ecosystem: Environmental > Terrestrial > Soil > Riparian zone | place: USA: East River...
CTTCACACACATTCATCCCTGCAGACTGTTAGTCCATTATAGAATTGAATATTTTTCGTTCTTTTTCAGTCAGGAACTCGGTCAAATTGGGATCTATTTCCAAAGCCTTGATGTAATATGACTGAGCGTCCCCAGCCTTTCCTAGATTATAAAGAATGAAGGCCATAGTCGACAGTATATATTTATCATTAGGTTCATATCCGAACGCTCTTTCGATAAATTAAGACCAAAGCAGACGAAATAATTCCCCGTACCCCCAGCTTTTATCCCATCATGGCCTATCTAATATCCTGACTTTGCTGAATCCAGCTTTCCAAGCTTTTGTCAATATCATCATTGATTAGCCTGAATCGTTTTCCTTGTTGTTGGAAGTCACGGAAGCGAGTTTTTACCGCGTCGACAAAACTAGGAGCATATGAGTATAGGGCAAGGTCGACCTTATTGTTCAAATTGTCGGGAAACATCAGTATAGCAATCACCTCGTTCTTGCGTCTGTTCTTGTAGCATAGGGCAATTTCGTAGTCGCTGTGGTTGGTAGAAAATATCTTGTACTTTCCTGCAGATATGTCAGACTTAAACATTTCTATGTGTCCCCTAATTCTTTCTCGATCGATAGTTTTGGTATTTACTAATCTAACAATATTGTCTATACCAATTTTTGCCTCCTCTGCGTAATACTTGTCAAGTGATTTACGATCGTATTCATCCGTAATCCACATGCAAAAATACTCATCCTTGGTTTCTTCCTTATGCTTGGTCAGAAAATCCAAGACCTCCTTTTCACCAAAGACCATTTCCATATCAGGGGATAAGGATAAGGCTAGGGGCGAAACTTGTAGTTCTATTCTCTTGATCTGTCTAGTTATCTCTCTTTTGGATTTCTCGATCTTATCTTTATTTTCAAAATTGTAATCAATTGTCTGTTCTCCGGGCAAGTCTATCTGAGCGGCGGCCATTTCGAAGGAGTTGTCCCTAATTTGTATCACATGTTTTCGAAAAGCATGACAAACACCAAGTTCATACAAAACGTAAGGATTATTTCCTGTGAGATCGGCAATAAAGATTCCGTCAGAGTAAAGGTGTTCGATGAGTTGGCTGAGCGTGAGTCCCAATTCTGAACTGGGATTATAGTCGACACGATAATGACTTTCCTTCCCCACAGGTTCGATAATTTCATGAAAAACACGCTCTGATCGTTTCCTCTCCTCACTGTTCCCTTCCGCAATGGGGGCAATAAAAAAACAGCCTTTCTCCGTCAACTCATTTTCTTGTTCCTTCTTCCCTTTGGCTAACTGCGGATATTCTGCGACGACAATTTCGTCGCCCACTTCAATCTTTCTAATCGGTGTCTGTTTTGGTCTTTTATCAGGCGGTAAATTTACTATTGATCTATGTACAAACTTGCCCAAGGTTTCCGCTGTAACATTCCCATATGCATCAACGGCCTCTTCGTCTCCTTTCAAACCTTCAAGTAGATAATGAGTAAATATGCTGTAATTTCCTTCCTTTAATGAATACGCTTCCTGCGCAGCTTGACTAGCGGCAAGCAGGCATATACCTTTATTCTTGTTAAGATTGGTCGATTTATCATCTATTGCTGCTCTCCCAATTTTCGCTGCAGCATCTTCTCCACCCTTGCCCACGCCTTTTGCTATCTTCGCTGCTCCGCTATAGCAACAATCCAAAATCGCAACAACCTTAGTTGATGAACTGTTATTCATCATTTTCGTGAGCTCATTGAAGGAGAATCCTCGTCTGTAAGGTGAGTCTGGATCTATCTCCGACGTCGCAAGGTAGACGTCTCCATCGGTATCTGGAACACCGTGACCTGAATAATAGAAAAGTAACGTGTCATCTGCCTTGGTATTTGTATTATCAAAAAAGTCGTATATCGTATCCCTCATCTTGTCGAATTCTACTCGACCTATTAGTTTATAATCTTCTGAGACCCGATAAGAGATTGCCTGCAAGGTTTCACGAACCTTTTCCCCATCATTTCTGCAAAATTCCAGCTTCTGAATATCATCATTATCGTATTCGCTGACACCAATCACCAGGGCTTTTTTTTCTGCGGTTGGAATAGAAACTTTCTTCTCAAGCTGAAAAGACTCAGTTGGTATGTCCATGTTCGAAAGTCACGCCCAACGTCTGGTCGTCTTTTTCCCTCTGAGGAGAAAGCATGGATTAATTACCAAATTATTTTGTATTTAAGCTTTCTAACCTTTATTGTGTAATTATAATAAACTAGCATTCAAGATAATAAATGACGTGACTTTTGTCGTTTGGGTCGTTACAAATATCTTACATGAGAAAGGAGCAATTTGCTTCAAGAGACACTTAAGATCCAACGATAAATAGTAGCTATCCTTCTCTGAAACATGGGAGAGTTGGCCGAAAATACACAAAACGGGGGTAACGACAAGGTTGAACTCTTGTTTCCCAAATTACAGGCGAGTGATCATAATGGATACATCTCCAAAGGGAAAACAGAGAGTCTCCTGAATACATTTTCTGCAAATGTTGATGAAATATCCTCTTGGTTCAAGCAATATCAAGTAGATTCAATTGAAATTTGGATTAGTGGAGTTATTGAAACAGGGGGGATAATTAGGTTAGTTGTTAGTGCGAAGGGCGAAGGAGGTTTGAGAATAACATTAAAGCCAAAAGGTCAAACCTGAAAAGAGTGAATATTATCACATAATCCACTGTCCATGGTGTGGTATCCATGTTTCAACGGTCATAGACTTTGATAAAGGTGTACATGCAGGACAATATAGCAGCAAGGAAGGTTGGGAGAGATAGGTTAGGTGGTTCGCTATCCCCCGTATAGTCTTCCTTCTTTGCTTTGGATATTTCTCACCGATCACATCCAACAGTGGGGGAACTAGCTCAAATGCTTCTAGCGATATAAGCGATAAATCTCGGTAGGGGGAGGGAGGAGATAGCTAATATAGCTGATATACGAAATATATCCAGACCACATACGAACGTAGGAGCCTGCACGATTGGCTTCGGTCGTGAGTGGTGAAGTTGCAATCCCGGATGTCCGGTAACCAAAACCTACTGCAATTTTGTTAATCTCATGCTGGTTTTATCCCGTCATTCCGTAGATGTGATGTGAGATTGATGCCTCATTGTGAATAACCACTGCTGATTGGGTAGTCCAGAGACTTGATATGACACTGGTCAGAGATTTCTCGTAGGCTTTTCATAATTTCAGACATGTGCATCGCGACCAACGCAGCAGTTACGTCTAGACTTACTATTACCACCAATCTATTCTGGGCTCATATTGAATTATGAATTTCCTCTCAATAAGATCTCGACAGCCTCTTCGTATTCTTTCGAACCCATAGGAGAAACACTAGAAATTTTTAGATTTTGTTCCACGTGATTAGGTTCCTTTTGACCTACTAATGGAGCGATAACCGAAGGACTTGATCGTACTATCTGAAGCAATTTGCTAACTTGATCTGTTAACCCTCCATAATCAGGTATTTTGGTCCTGAGCAATCTACCTTGAAACAATGGTATGCTGGTAAATACTCCTATCTTGAGCTTTTCGGCGGCTTCAAGGATCGTTAAATTCTTCTCTGTACCCACGGATTGATTCTTGAGTAAAAGAGCTTCGCTGTAAGCCAGGTTGTAGGGAAGTTGAATAAATCTAAACCCGTGTTTTCCTAAACCCCCTACCTTCTCTGCTGTTTTGGTTATATCTTCGAGAGATAGGTATTCCTTACTATCTGGAGGTACTCTAAAGCATGTCCATGTAGCCATACCATAATAACGTATCTTATTCAAGGTGCGATATTCTTCATATGCTTCAAATACCTTTGACAACATTTGAAAAAAATCTTCTCTACTAACATCCTCGTACCAACTCTCAAATGGGTTATGAACGTAAACAAGGTCTAGAGTAGCTAAATGAAGATTTGCGAGGGACTTGTCGATACAGCGTTTAAGATAATTTGGATTAAGAACATTGTATCCGGAGCTTATGTCATCGGCATGCATTATGCCATTAGATATAAACATCGTTTGCACATATTCCATCACATCAATTTCAGGGTAGTCGCCATCGTTTGTTATATAACCATTCTTGGTACTAACAAATACTTGATCCCTTGTTACTATTCCATCGTTAATTAATCGCAAGAGCGCTCTACCTACACTCTTCTCTGACCTCATAGCCCTGTAATTGATCGCTGTATCCACTACATTTACACCTCCTGACTTGATAGATTCATAAGCTGCGTTTTCCATTGATTGATCGTCTTCTTTATTAGGCTTGCCCAGATAGGTTCCCATTCCTATACTTGAGAGGTACAAATTATCAAAAACTCGAAAGTGGTCGGCTGGCTTTCCCCTGTTTTTTACTGCATTTTTTACATAAATTTTCGTCCCCTCGGGTGTCGCGTGGCCCATCAGTAGTTTAAAGTTAGTGTCATCCATGGTAATTTGTGTACTTCATTGATGCTAAAATTGTATCTCTAGATGATACGTTCCTAATTCATTCATGTATCAGGTCGCGAGAAGCAATAATTTTACTTTAATTCAATGATTTCTCTTAATCAGATAAAAGTGAATGTTTCTCATAAAAATAATGAGATTTGCTTAGAAATATTGTCGTATGATATTGGGTATAGATCAGATCAATACCCCAATAATCTTCCACTTCCACACACACTCAAGAGGACACTGAAAGTGGCTCTAGTTCTAGATATTAAGGTTGATTTCTAGTTCACTACTGGAATGCAAGAGATCCAAGGTTCGAAAAAAGCTTCTATAACGTTCCTTCCAATTTTTGCATTTTTTCTCCAAGGAGATCGAATCCTTGCTGCCAAAATTCTTCCTTCGAGATGTCGATTCCTGATTCTTTCAACAAATCTTCTGGTTTTCTTGATCCTCCTGAGGACAGGATCTTGAAATATTTTGGTATAAATGATAATCCTTCAGTCTTGAATTGTTGGTATAAAGAGAGTACAAGCAAATTCCCAAAAGAGTATGCATAGCAATAAAATGGACTATGATAGAAATGTGGTATGTAAGTCCACTCCCACTTAAAGTCAGAAGACACTTTCACCGAATCACCGAACTGCTGATTCAAATTATCGAAATATAGATCAGAGACTCTATCTATTGTAGCATTTTCATTTGCGATAATTCTATGAGCATCGATTTCGAATATTGTGAAATACGCTTGACGCATTATTGTTGCGTACATATCGTCAATCTGTTCAGCAAGCAATATCCTTTGCTCCCTAGGTCCAACTTTGCTAATCAACTTGTCATTCAGCAGCATTTCTGCAAATACAGAAGCCGTTTCAGCCAATGGCAAAGGTGCATGTGCTACGGTTATCGGTTTATCTGAAGCCGCGATGCTATGAATAGCATGACCTAACTCATGAGCCATTGTTGATACATCTCTAGACTTGCCATCAAAATTCAGCAGTACGTACGGTGTTTTCCTGGGGGATATGGTGGAACAGAATGCCCCACCTTGCTTGTTTTTTCGGATTTCTGAATCAACATGGTGTTCATCAAAAACCCTTTCACTAAATTCTCTAAATTGCGCGTCAAATCCTTCAAATGTCTTGAGTATTGTATTAACTGCATCGCTGTATGGAAATTTCTTCTGATCAGAAGTTCTCAATGATAAAGGAGCATATAGATCATACCGTTGCAGTTTTCTATAGCCAAGCATTTTTGCCTTTTCTCGAAAATAATTTTGAAATAAGAGGGAATTTTTCTTACAAACCTTAAGAAGAGCTTGAACCGTAGAATCATCTAAATTATTTGATGTATTTCTAACTGATATCGGCGACTCATAGCCACGCATATTCATGTTTTCGTCTCGCCACTGAATGACTAGATTCTGATAAATTTCACCTAGGATACCACTATTTTTCTCATACACCTGAAGAAGTGATTGGTACGCACTTTTTCTTTCTTCAGGTTTCGTACTGCGTACAAATGACAATAATTTTTCTCTGTTTGAATACATTTTTCTGATTATTTTTTGAGGTTTTTTGACATGCATTACATATTCAAATCCGTTCGACATCCTATCGTATATTTTCGCAAGTGCATTTGTCCCCGTAACTTCCAAGGTACTAATTATTTTTTCTTCAGGCTCAGTGAGGGCATACCTCGCAAGCAATCTCTTGTGTTTTAAATATTCTCTGTATACTTCAGGCATTGATTCTATTAAGGGCAGAGCACTATTTTCATCTAGGCTTTTTCTAAACCACAGATCAAAGAAAAGCAATCTATTGGCGATCTCTGCTGCCATCAGATCCATTTTTGTTAGGAGAGACGCGGCATCATTTGAGGATGTGTCTGCGGAATATTTCAAGTGAGCATATCCTACAGCAATGCTAATTTTTTCTGAAACATCTTCTATCGCATAAAAAATATTCTGAAAATCAGATGCAGAAATTTCATTACTAAGTAATCCACGCTTGTTTTCAATACGGCTTACTTTATCCCTTATGGAATTGATGAACGCTTCAAATTCTTTGGAATTAGGATCCTTAACGAGATCCGATAAATCCCAGGCACCAATTTTTCTTGTTTTTTTATGCGTCATTAACATAACCCGAATATGTATCTTGAACCAGTCCAACTTTATATACCCTACAACCTGTGCTGAACTATTGGTTATCACAAACTATCGCATTTAGATTCAGCCAAAATCATTGAGTAATCTATCCTGGAAGCATTCGGAGATTCGATGAAAGTAATTAGGAGATAAAAAGAGTCACTATGATTGTTTCCTTTAACCCTTTACTACAGTGATCGGAAATTCTGCATATTCACTAGAAATGGGGATAAAATTTATTCCCATCACTGAAACCCTAGCAGTATAACTACCCGGTTCTGATATTACGAAAGGTATTGTTACTATGCCTTCTGCAGTATGTAGCAATGGCTGTCCTGTTTGTTGGGATGCCCTGAATACTTCCGTATTATTACCCTTTAGGATCATGAGGTCATAATCGACGTGAACCTGCACTGTATCTGTATTCTTTTTCAAGAATGTTATTTTGTACTGAGTTTTCTCACCACTTTTAACTGGGTTTGGAGTGGTTTCAAGTGACATATCGATGGACCCGCCAGAACTTACTGCCGATGTTTTATTCTTGTCAGTCTTGGAGGTTGACAAATCATTGGCTTGAGCATCAACTTTAGAAGGTACTGCCGCAGTAGTAAATGCGCATACAATCATCACCGCGACTAGAGCAATAGCGATGAAGTTTACATTTGGCCCACCTATAAAAAGATCCATTAAATTCAAATATAATATAGCGTTTTTTATATATTATACTTTTAATGTATGCAAAATTATTTAATCCCGATTTTTACATATTTTTATTTCTCAGTTTACCTCTTTCAGATTAACAACTCCTACTAATTTTTTGCGATTTCTCAACTTTATCAAATATCAGAAGAGTTAAAATCAATAACTATCTACGGCGAAATTAAACCATGTAGCTTGCATATCGGTGCCAAGTTCCGTTTATGTTCAGTTCTTTTCATAAGCTCAATTACTATGGCGGTGTGTTTCTTATTTGGATATGGTCTCTTGAAGTTTGACCTTCCATCCAGATATTTCAGAATCTCATCAATCTCTTCATATGATAGACCAATCTCTGATTCAGCCGTTTGACTTTCCCACAACCTGGGACTACTCTCTTGCCTTAGAACAGAGGAAGGAAGTGCGAGATAAGCCCCTATTTTTCTTACTTCAGATTTATATAGATCGGCAATCGGGAGGAGGTCAGCGGCCCCATCGCCATATTTTGTAAAATATCCCAACTTTATCTCGCTTTTTGTCCCTGTTCCCAATACAAGTCTATTTTTGAACCCTGCATAATAGTATAACATACACATCCGCAATCTAGATAACAAATTTCCTTCTGCCAGTACATTTTTTCTTGGGAGAAAATATAACATCTGTCTCTTGATCTTACCTGTTTCTATTATTTTGTATTCAATGCCAAGGGTCTTGGCCAACTGTTGAGCTTGTCTGGTCTCTTTTTTGGGAGTTACTTTTGAATCAGGCATGGATAATCCAAAAACCTTACTTGGTCCAATTGCGTTGACAGCTAAGACTGCTGCTAGTGAAGAATCTATCCCTCCACTCATACCAAGCACTACTCCCTCGGAATTCCTATCGTGAACTTGCTTCCGAATAAAATCTGTTATTGAATTAATGATCTTTTCAAATTGTAATGCAGTTGTCATCACGTATCAATCGAAACAATACTATTTCCCTTTTCTTACATAAACAATACTATGTTCACCAGATCTAAAGTATCACACGATTTATCAGGAATACATGATCAAATATCAAAAATTTGTTTTATAGTTTGTACTTTTCCTTTATTAAGAAATCTTTCTTTGTCTATCCTATATAAGAAACATCTAGAACAAAACTATATATAAATGAGCGAAAAGCTACCCCCAATGGTCGAGTCGATAGTCGATGCATTAGATGCAATTGATTTCAGAATAATTGACCTACTTAGCAAAGATTCATCTACCACCTTTGTTGATATAGCTAAACAGATAGGAGTATCAGATGCAACGATTCACATACGAGTGAGGCGACTAAGGGAGATTGGAGTTATTGGCAGTTTTACCATTTCAGTAGATAACAGACGTCTTGGTTATGATCATTTAGTATTTATGGGAGTAAATGTAGGACCAGGATTTGCTGAAGAAGTCACTAACGGGTTATCATCATTAGATGAAATTCTGGAAATTCATGAAATGCATAATAGATTCGATCTTCTATTAAAAATTAGGGCTAAGAATCTGGATGAGCTAAGAGATATAGTGGTTAACAAGATTCGGACATTGCCCCACATCCAAGATGCCGAATTGATGACCATTTTGAAAACCAGAAAAGAAGAACAGATAGTTCCCATACGAAATGAAATTAAGATTCCTACCTAGAATTACCTAGGGAAATCTATCGATCTGACATATAACAGGGTTAATAATCGATTTTAAAATAAACCACTTAGTTTACTGCACATACTGAAGATAATATTGCTCTTTGTCAATCTTTTCGGGTTGCACATCCTCGATTTCCATCAGATCCTGCATTATCCCCCTACCTTTCAAAATCTTCCCGGTAGTTCCTGATTTCACTGTGCCATTAATGAAACCACTACTCCCACATATGGGGTTGAATACGTTACCCACATTTCCATCATGATATTTAGATAATGTCCTTTCCTGTCCTTTTGGTGCATCGGGCTGACTTTTATCATTAGGAACTGCAAAGAATCTGCCAGTCCGATATTTTATTCTTGGATGGTCAGACGAGAAGGGAACCTCCTTTTCTCTTGTGAACGTAAAGATAACTCTGAAATTTTCTAGTTTCTTTGCTATTTCAATCAACCAATTGTAATACATAATATTCGACGAATCTTTCGCTTCCCCTATCCCATAAAACTTGGGATTGCTGTAGAATAGCGTTAAGCGAAGATCGGGATCTTTGGTATCCTCCATAAATTGTAGCAAGCATCGCGCAGATTCTGCCCCATTAGAGCCAGACCAATACGCAATGTCCTTTTCGATTCCTGCAGAGACCTTAGATAAGAAATGGCTTTTGTTTTGGTTTAAGCGTACCTTTACTTTATCACCTATCTTAGTTTGTTCAAAGAAATATGCGGAAAATCCATCCGCCTTTTGAGTGGTGGGATTAATAAAGCCATAAGGCTTTTCATCCTTGATCGTAAGATCAACTAGGGTGCGAGTAGGCGATGATGAAATTGAGTATGCTCTTTCAACTACACTCTCCTCCAACGCTCCTGATTCTGTAGGTCGTCTGAGGAAAGAACTTATGGTAACGAACTGTCCAACTTCAAATTCGAATTTAGAGTCCCCTAAAGGAGAAAAAGTATAGGTATAAGTGTCTGGCGTTTCTCTAACTCTGTTGACTATTTGCCACTCTAAGTCTCGGTTAGATTCTTGATTCATTATTATTAATCAGCATACGTCATAACTGTTTTTCGGTATATTAGTATTAAACTCAGATCAAATCAAATTTCCAAATTTTCGGTGTTGAAATTGCGATAGTTACTATGCTTCAAACAATCTAGAACCTAGAAGTCACAAAAACTGTTGACGGAGAGGAGATTAGATAATATTCCAGTGATTTAGTGTGTTTTTATCTTGATTCTAGAACTATAATTTATCATGAGTGCCGACTCCTATTACAATTAAATATGTAGATACTAGTGTTTGCATTGCATATACTTGATAGGGAATATGTCCCCTGATTTCGATTTCTCTATCCTTCGACCCGCTGCATGTCACTATGTCTGTTCTTCTTTCTTTTGCCTGGTGTTGTAACCATTATTGCCACACCTGCAAGAATCACACTCATTGCTATTATGGTCACTATTGTAATCTCTTCGTGAAGTAAGGCCCATCCCAGAATTACCGCTATAACAGGACTCACGTAAGCAAATGTATTCGCCAAAGAAGGAGTAGTAACCCTGACAAGCCAATAAAAGTCCGTGAATCCAACTATTGTGACTACTGCCGTCAGATAAACGAGTGCGGTCAAAGATTGAGGTGAGATTTCTGATAGGTAAAAATTATGATATTCTCCCATTAACATGCTGATTGCGGTAAGCATCATTCCCCCAGTAATCATTACCATGGCAGAGGATGCTAGGATACTCACTGGCAAATTTGCTTTTGATGAATAGAGAGAACCGACAGCCCAAGACACAGAGCTTATTAATAATGCCACAGTTCCGACTGGACTCATAGTGCCGGTCCCGATGGAAGGCGCAACAAGTAGCATGAGGCCTCCAAACCCGGCGCCTAGTCCTACTAATGTTGATTTTGAAAAATGTTTTCGATAGATAACATATGCTACAATTGCTATCCAAAGTGGCACCGTAGAATTAAGCAAACCTGTCATACCAGATGAAAGATATTGTGCACCCCAAGTAAGTAGTCCCTGACCGAGTAAGAATAATGTAAATCCAAGCACTACAGCGTGTTTCCATTGCTGCTTAGTTATACGCTCTTTCTTATGATATCCTCGCATATAAAAAATGGTAAATAGAATAACTCCAGCAACTGTGAACCTAAGCCCAGCACTCAACAATGGAGGAATAGTATCAATGGTAACCTTAATTGCTAAAAAGCTCGAACCATTAATTAGCCACAGAGCTATCAGAATAAACCATAATTTTGAACGTTTTTCATCGGTTCGTGGTCGAGGTTGCACACCAAAGCACTACTGGTAAGTTAACTTGAATTAAATTGTTTACCACCTTGATTGAAAGAAAGAATGATACAAAAATTAGAAGCTAGTTGAGGCACCTTATGATGACGTATCTATAGCTATCGAAATATCGCAAGTAGTATTCATAGCGGCCGCAACGTCTATATTTAATCGGGAAACGCATAGTAAAAAAAGACATAAGTAATGTTGTAATCTTCATTACACCTCGTTCCTTCTGGTCAAGTGGTTTGGATAGTAAATTCCAAATGTCATGCATGCTTATGTCGATCCAGGTCCTCACCAAAGCTGGAATAAAGAGTCATTCCTCCATCTACATAGAACGTCGCTCCGGTCACGTAGCTAGCTTTCGGTGATGCTAAAAATTCAACCACATTCGCAACCTCCTCAGGACGACCTACTCTTCCCAGCGGAATTCTTCCAAGTACAATCTCCAGCTTGTCTTTATCATCTCTCAAATCGCGGTTCATGTCAGTCTCTACGGCTCCAGGAGCTACTAAATTAGCTCTTATACTACTTTTGGCCAGCTCGAGAGCCATGGTTTTTGTCATCATCTCAATACCCGCCTTGGATGTTGCATAAGGGATATAGTGGGGTTTTGGTATTTGCTGATGAACTGATGAAATGTTTATTATGCAACCGCCCCTGGGATTCACCTGCTTTTGCATTTGCTTGACTGCTTCTCTGCTGCATACAAATGGGCCTGTAAGATCTACACCAATTATCTTATACCATTCTTCCACTGTAGTTTCTGTGAAAGGTATATCCTCCTGTATGCCTGCATTATTTACCAAAACGTCTACCCTGCCAAATCTATCGATAGTTTCATGGATTAGTCTAATGCAATCAGTCTCTTTCGAAACATCTGCCTCAACTGCTAAGTATGTGCACCATTTAGAATAAGAATCCATTATTTCTCTGGAAACATTTTGAGCCTCTTCAGTTCTTCTAGCATTTATGACTATGCCAGAATACTCCTTTGACCTTGCAAAGGCTAGCACTATCGCTTTTCCAATACCTTTACTAGATCCAGTAACAATCGCGACTTTGTTAATCACAGATCATTCTGAGATGAAGCCACAAATAACATTGTTGCTTTATAACCCCTAAGACAAATCCAACCTTTCTGATATTGATGGAAGAGTAATATATAAGTCCCCACTGCGCTAATTATTTGCGACATAGATCTGAAAAGATACCATATTTTTGCGGATATTCTAGACTCGGATACTTTGCGTAAAGACCTAGCAAAGAAAAGTGGTTTTGACGAAGAGTTCATTAATGAATGTTGTCTTTCACGTCCAGTCGAGGCAGTCATCGAAGAAATCAAAAAAGAGAATAACGTCGTTTCTAAATCAGGTGGCTATACCATAATTGCTAACGACTTCAAGTCAGTATTTAATGCTGTTAGAAGTCTATCGACAATAAGAGTCCCGCACAAAGATTTCAGCTCTATTCCTATGGGGATAGCAATTGACGTAAAGGAGCACAAAAATGATAGAGACGAGAACTTACATAAAAAAGAAGGAAATCCTGCTCCCTCTCTCAATGATGATCTGATCATGTTATATAAAAAATATGAAATCACCCATAATTCCCAGAATGCAATGGATACTTTTGTGGTTTACACAAGAGAGTTTCATGATGAGTTGAAGCAAACAGAAAGACACCTTTTTTCCAGAGAAATATATTTTGATGATAAGACCTTTTTTTTGGGGGATCTGACTGTAATGCAAGATACAGAAGGCGTCATATCAAATAATAAAATAAACATTGAAAAGTTCAAACAAAGAATACAACAACACAAATTTTGGAATTATTTTGAAATAAAGACCCTCTTATTTAGGTCTGTCGAAAGCGACATATGGAAAGTTCAGTTCTTATACGTCAGACTATTGGAGGATGCTACGAGTGTGCTGGATGGAGTCAAAACAGATCACTTAATGTTAGTTCACCAGTTATTTGATATAGGTCAGTTAAATGATCTCTTGGCACAAATAACTTCAGGTGATAAAATTAGAATTGGTCGGATAACAGGTTCGTTGGGGTTAATAACAAACAAAATAAAATATGACTTCTATCAGAGATCCCATCCATTTGCGGTTTCGTTTGGCGTAGAGTACCCCTGTTATGCTCTAAGCAAATCAGGCAATACCTCTACCCAACTTAGAGCGGTTCAAGTGCGCTTAACGTCGGAACTCCAGGATCTAAATAGACCATTTGAAGATTTGAGAGACGCGGTGGCTCGTTCTCTAGGTCTTGGATTCTGGGCAGGGGCATATTCGCCCTTTGCCGTAGTTCTAGCACCCTTGTTAATGGACATCATGAACATTGAATTTGACGACGGAAAAATACAAGTACGTTTGGATTGTTCGCCGGCAGTTCGACTTGACGGATTAAGAATGTCATTATATGGCAGAGATAGTCAGGACCAACAGACAAGTTTGCATGAAACTATCACAGAATTTTCAAGAGATGGAGACTCCACAATAGTTTATTCCAAGTATTATCTGAGAGAAGAAGATAAACCGACTGTTTCAGTCAAGTTGGTTATATACTATCGCGAACACCCAATGTTTGAGAAGCACGTTAGTAGATCCTCTTAACAGTGCGCTTAATAGATCCTTGCATGTATAAGACTTTGAATCTCTTGCCATCATATATGTCACTGAGTGACTAAGGTCATTCCTATTACTACTGTCGAGTTTTTCCGTTCGAAATCTAGTTTCGATCCAGAAGGGTTCATAAAACCATGTTACCGAGAATACCCTCGCTCTCGTAACAGTATTACAATGATTATAAGACTCGTCATTTTCATTCATCCGTTTCCCACTATTGGTCTGCAAGAATATCTGTACTAAAATAAGGGTAGGAATGGCGAGTTATGCATTAGGAGTAAAGTATTGCAGTAAATGTGAGGTTTATTTATTCAACAATGGGAAATTCTGCCCTTGTTGTGGCGGACAGTTGAGAACAAGGCCGCTTACTAAGAAAGGTAAAAGATAAGAAAGCAAGACTAATAATCAAGAAAACCGTTCCGCCAACACAGACCATAAGAGCATTACGATTCCTAAGTAATGATCATAGTCTCATATTTGAATCCAATATTTACTTTCGATATGGTTACAATCTTATCACTACCGTCATCACTGTAGGCAGCATTCATGCCAATCAATTATTTATACAACTTTCAAATTGAAGGTTCAATCGCAATAATAAGAATATTATCCGCTCGTAAAAGAACGGTTCCCAATCTGTTATCACCACTTGTAGAGCCTTGATCATTCTTGTTCATAAGTTCGACCGAGTCTTGGACAACTAAGTTCATATATTGGTCGAAATCGAGTAACTTTCCTCGGATGGCCTTACCACCTCTCAATTTAATGAGAACTATTCTACCAATGCAGGTCTGAAGATGCTCACTAAATGGCGACGAATCTAATGTCAATATACCATGGTTGCACCGAATTACTACAATACTTTTCCAACCATCATTCTTATCCTTTTCGTTAAATTTGGGAGAAATATCCATATTTTATTCATCTATCCTGCTGGCAGTCCTCGTTGCGTCAGCTAACATCAATTTTGATTTAGTTGAGGGTGTTATGGCTACATTAAATTTAAAAAGACAAGACTATCCGAGTTTGATTTCAAAATGAATGGATAGTCAATTGGAGAACGTCTAGTAGGCATCCGATGTTTCACTACTGTTGATTGTCGTCCCCAACCTTTTTCAACTAGAACATGATATATTATTGCCAGTGTCGGAAGATCGTTATGCCTCCACTAATTCAATGGAAGACATATTAAGGGAACTGGATAAGGAGAAAGCTCGTATAGTTGTTTTTAAGGATATCCGAAGATTTAGAAAATCTGTGACTGTTGTCAGAGGGTTACAGGAATCAGATGATGCATTAGGTATAACAAAAATGCTGAAGACAAACATAGGGACTGGTGGTACTTATAAGGATGGGCAAATTGTTCTACAGGGCGACCATCGAGAAGCGGTTAAGAACATGTTGATAGGAAAAGGATTTAATGAAGATTCAATTGAAGTTAGATAAAGATTAGAGGCTTTAACGTAATAAATCAACCCACCTTGATATAGGTCATATTTGCATTTCTTCTTTGATGCCCTCATTTTTTCATACGCTGCAAGTAATATGGATATTTGGTTGTTCGTTTAAACCCGATTTTTTAATCTTGCCATGAACTATAATTCAAAAATTGTTACCTTAAAAGAAGATTATTTATTCAATGTTATTTCTCCAAGAATTCTCCTTGCTTTTTCATCCTTTCTATTTCTTCATCCACTGCTTCAGCCATCACATCTAGTTCTTCAAGAGTCCCAAATCTTTGATAAGTAAGTCGTTCCAGTAGCTGCAGAACACTCTTGGCGGTACGATATTGTTGGATTCTAGGGTCGTTTAGCTCACCGTATAGTCCAATTCCTTGGATATTGTTTATCTTCGCAAACCCCAACATAAGACCATTAAACCCTGTTATGAGAGAGGATTGGGGAGTAGTTTGTATACCTAGTCTTCTAATCTGTTCTGCTAGTTCTCGAGATGTTGTAGTAACGAATGTCTCTGGTTTTTTGCCTATAGTTCTGGTAGTGTGAAAGGCGCCCAATGTGTATATCAACCGAACCGAATACATTTTGGCAATACCAATTATATCTTGACATAATTCGTATAATTCCTGATTTGTCTGAGGTTGACCTATTCCTCCACCGAATGTAATGATGTCTTTGGCATATCGGTATTCCCAACTTTCTTGCTGAAAGTCGATGTAACCCCCGTTGTCTATCACATAGTTGGGAGAGGGTGGGAATACTTGCCTAAAAAGCCTTGTTCTTAGTATCTTGTTTAAAGCATCAATGGTTATACTACCAACATTTCCCATGTCCTGCATGGCTGCTATGATTATTGGTTTTTGTACATCTTGAGGTTCCTCTTGTTTCACAAAGAGCATTCTGCAATCATTACTTCACCTATCAAGCATAAAAAACGTTGCACATCATAGTGGAGCTGTTATACAACCGGACTCAACAACCCTTATTAGATTCTTCATACTACTCCAAAACATGGATTATGGTAACCTTTGTAAAGATATTTTAGAACTCGACCAAAATGTTAGATTCGCGGGTGTATCTGATGATACTGGCGAAATCAAATATGGAGGCCAACGTCAAGGCATCAGCAATCTTCTTTCTTCAGAGGAGACAAAAAGATCAAATCTACAGGCTTTGGCTAGGTGGAGCCTGCGTAACTCCCTTGCTCCTAAAATTGGCAAGGGAAGGTATGCTATGGCAGAATATGAAAGGATCAAACGTATAACATTTCCCCTGGAAGACTATCATTTGTTGCTAATAACCACAGAAGTAAATGCTGATCACGGAAAGATAATAAATAAAGTGCTTGATATGATCAAGAAATAGAAAGTCCAGGAACATGTGAATTTTTTTTCATATTTTGTTGTGGTGAAAATTGGGAATAGTTACCAAGTCATATTGTAAACTGGTAGTTAATGCGAGTGAGTAGTGACTTCGTGGGATGCTCCCCACCCCCCAATGCTACCAGTATAGTCGCCAGTAACTTCTATAACATTTTCTGAATCGGATATTTCCTTAAGTGCTTCCAAAGTTAGTCTCTGGTTGGTTACGTAATGGGTACCGCTGTCATATATAGTGGGAAGCCCCCCAGTTTTCTCAAATATCTTATTTTTCATCTCTTCTGAATCTGTTCCTGGTTTTGTAAATATCTCTACCATGTAAAATGGTGAATGTTCAGACTTTTCGTTTTCACGTATCAATAGATCATGAATAAGGACGGGATCGACTTTGGGAAGGTACGTCTGATACAGAGTCTGTAATCCCCGAAATACAGTCTGTATTTCTCGGAGTCTATCTGTGCTCCTATGGTACGCTGTTTGTTGCTCCTGAATCTCTTGTTGTGAGGGAGTAGAAGAGGATTGTGTATCATAAGCATGCATATTTTCATGATCTCTCTGTTCGTGGGATGCTCCCCACCCCCCAATGCTACCAGTATAGTCGCCAGTAACTTCTATAACATTTTCTGAATCGGATATTTCCTTAAGTGCTTCCAAAGTTAGTCTCTGGTTGGTTACGTAATGGGTACCGCTGTCATATATAGTGGGAAGCCCCCCAGTTTTCTCAAATATCTTATTTTTCATCTCTTCTGAATCTGTTCCTGGTTTTGTAAATATCTCTACCATGTAAAATGGTGAATGTTCAGACTTTTCGTTTTCACGTATCAATAGATCATGAATAAGGATAGGATCTGCCTTTTGGAGGTACGTCTGATACAGAGTCTGTAATCCCTGAAATACGGTCTTTAGCTCCTGAAGTCCGGCAGACATAATTTGTTTAATCATATATAATGGGAATGATATAAAAAGTAACCTTGATGTAATAACGAGAAATGCGTCATAGGAATCATTTGTTTGCCAACTTCGCTCTTCCGTGTCGCGCTTTCAGCCCAGTCTAGGATTATTAATGACAGGAAGTTCTTATCCTAATTTTGGAAGCTCTCTAAGGTTATCTCTAACCTAGAGCGCATTATCCTAGATTCAACTACTATATGCAACTAGAGTTAGATTGAATTGATTGGGCACTCCAGAAAGTAGAAATAAACAGGATTCCTAATGGTAATCTGGAAAGGGTTATTCGAGCAACAATTGAAGACCTAGAAAAAAGAAAGAATAAGGCCACGAGAAGACCTGGTACAAGGATTTGTGGACAGATATTGAAACTCTTCAATGGTTTTTGTTTGTCATTTTTGCCATTAGAAATGGACGAATGGGTGTAATTTAGGTCAAACCTGTACAGAACAATTATAGTTTCAGCTGACCCTCCTTTTTATTTAGTCATCCCAAAATTCAACTAAAGTATTAGTGGGAAAATATAAAATAGAGATGAAGACTAATCCCAACGCCTAGATCACGATTGATTTTGACTACATTGCTTTTCATTATTACAGGTTTCCTTATCGTAAATAGTAGCCTACATGGTCCAGTTATATTTGGGCAACAGCAAGAAAAAAATCAACACTATTCTTTTGTTAGCAAATGGGATTCTGAAGGCAGTGGAGATGGTCAGCTCAGTAGACCCCATAGCATAGATATCGATTCTAACAGTGGTCATGTATACGTAGCCGATTCAGGAAATAATCGTGTGCAAAAATTTACTACTGACGGTAAATTCATAACTAAATGGGGTACAGAGGGAACAAAAAATGGAGAGTTCAAGACTTTGCACGATGTTGCGGTGGATCTATCAGGAAAGTATGTTTACACACTCGAATTAGGTAACAATCATCGAATACAGAAATTTTCTGCAGATGGTCAATTTATAACAAAATGGTCTTCTGAAGGATTTGAGGGGGCCAAATCCTATAGAGACCCTCATCAAATTGCCATCGATTCCTTAGGTAATGTTTATCTTCCAGATAAAGACGATTCGAAAGTGCTCAAGTTTGATAGCAGTGGTAACTATATTATTAAATGGGGCACCGATGGAACGGGAGATAGCCAATTCAAAACACCGCACGGAGTAGCCATTGATACTGAGAATAATGTCTATGTAACAGATATGGATAATTTCCGCGTTCAAAAGTTCGATAGTAATGGCAGCTTTATAACAAAGTGGGGCTCGGAAGGTCTAGGAGATGGTCAATTTTCTAAAGTCACACCTGGCATTGATGTCGATACAAAAGGATATGTCTATATAGTTGATAAAGAGGGAGCAAATGTTCAAAAATTTAGCAACAATGGGATGTTTGTGACAAGGTGGGGTTCAGAGGGAAATGAAGACGGTCAATTTGCAGATCCAGAGGATATTGCTGTTGATTCAAAAACTGGTAATGTGTATATTACTGATACAGGAAACTCTCGTATCCAAGTGTTTAGTATCGCTCATCTATAAAATACAAGGACCACAGATCTTGTATCTATCATATATTCTAAAACATAACTCTTTTTCTCAAGATCCCGCTTTTATACCAATAAATCATATACATAGAAAAACTGAAAAAAATTGGTTCACGACATTGGAATCCTAATACACGCCGGCGCTGGAAACCAGTTATTTGCCGATAGAAATTCAAATAGAATTGAGGAAATAAGAAAGACATTAGAATTATCTGCTTCTCTAGGTTATGATTTTTTAGATAAAAATAACGATGACATGAATCCCACTTGCGTTCTTGATGCTGTTGAAACGGCAGTGGCAATGATGGAGGATAGCGGCCTATTTGATGCAGGAATTAAGGGATCGTATCTTACAGCTAAGGGCGAAGTTGAAATGGATGCTTCCATAATGAGCGGTAAGGATCTCTCTGCGGGATCAGTTGGAATGGTCAAGAATATAAAAAACCCTGTTAAGGTGGCAAGACTAGTTATGGAGCGTACCGATCACGTAATGTTGGTCTCAAGAGGGGTTACAGAATTTGGGAGGCTTTTAGATCTTGAGATCAAACGCGGGAGACCAACAACACTAACGCTAGCAAAATATAATTTATATAAAAAAAATGAAAATAGGATCATTCAAAAGGAATGGCCAAAAAATTCGAGATTATATATATCCAGCTCTAGACCTCTAGATAATCATTACGGAACCGTAGGCGCGGTCGCAATTGATAGAGCCGGAAATACAGCATCGGCTGTATCTACTGGCGGAAGATGGTTTAAAATGTGTGGGAGAATTGGGGATTCTGCGATAATTGGATCAGGTCTCTACGCTGATAATGACTCAGGTGCTGCATGTGCTACAGGTGTAGGGGAATTTATAATGAGGCTCTGTCTTGCAAAGGAAGCCTGCATATATATGAGAAAATATGATGCGACAATATCGAGCAATAAAGCAGTCAAGCTACTATCATACAGGTTTGGAAAAAATAGCGGGGGAATAATCACAGTTGATAAAAATGGACATTTCGGCATGGATATGAATACGCTTTCTATGCCAATAGCCATCTGCACAAATCACACCAAAAAGGCTCAGATTGCATTCAAAAGAAGGGATGCTAAGGAATTACTATTGAACCAGTCTTATTCTTAGATTCTAAGTTAATAATCTATTACAGAAAACTACATGATTTCCCTAAATGATGGACTTCATATTGTCTATTACTTAGAGGATATGTTGTAATTAACCGATGCAGATGATTTTATCCGATACTATCAGTATGGTTACGATCAATCAAATGCATGATCTAGGATCATTACTAAAGATAAGGAATGTTTAATGAATCTGTTGGCGACAACGTTTGGCTAGCGTTCAAGCCTCCTGGGACGGTCAAAATCTGTAAACATGCCACTTCCTAACAGTCAAATCCTGTTAATCATCAATCAGGAATCCGGATTGGATGAAGGACTTAGCTTGACGATATTAAGAAGCTTAATCGTGTGTGTCCACTTGCCGATGCGTATTTATAGCAAAGATGACGGCGCAAAAGTTAAACAGAGAGGGAGCTGAAATTATGTGAGTAATAATTCAAGTCAGATTTCACCAGAGAGAATAAATTCACTATTAAGCAAATTGAGGCTTCATACATTGACTAAGGATGAAGCCAAGGGGTTTCTACCAATGTTGGAAAAGGAAGTGAAATCAGCGAGAGAGGGAGATAGGAAAGAGTATGAGAAGATCATGATTCGACTGATAAAGATAGTGAAATTGTTTTTGAACGGATCTATTGATCTAAATAGCATAAGCTTCGATGTATTGAACGAATTAGAGAGTATGAAGTTATCTTAAGCTATAAGAGACACGTTACGGTATGAATCTATTTCCCCATTCAACACTCTCAACAAGACTATATAAAGAAGGCATACATGATCAATTAGTTTGGTAAAACAAAAACAAGCTATTGGAATCTTGGGCATGGTTTTTGCTGTAGCAGGCGGAATCGCTTGGTTCTTTCAAGAAGCTAGAATCCCTGCCCTGATATTATGGGGGATTGCAATAATAATAATATTCAAATTAAAAGGCAAGCGAAGGACATAATATTAACTATCTGACCCACTACAGATAATAAATTATCTCATGTTCGACATGAAGTCACTCACACTACTCTAGAAATTGGTTTTGCGCTTCAGTCCAAGATAAATGACTCTTTGAATCATGAATGATTTTTGCTACGTTAACGATGATAACTCGCATTGCCCTAATGAGATTAGGTAAATCATCTTACCATGGTTATTTTCAATTAATGTGTAGTAGTTCCCAAACACATCAAAATTCGATATTGCTATGTAGATACTTCTCTGTTCCTTAACAGAATTTCATAATCCGTCTTGCTACCCAAAGACAACCAATCTCCTAATTGGGTATCATGGTTAGCAACAGGGTAATAGCCTTTGTGAGTCATTGATATCTTCTAAAACCCCAATCATTAATGATCTCATTAAGAAAATTCTTATCATTTCCCGTATTGTCTATGTCTATGAATTTATTGACCGTACGCCGATACGAAAATATATCATATAAATTGCAATAATGCCATTGGGTAGATTTAAAAGATCCAAAAAAGGGTTCTACCGATAACTTTGCAGAAACTTCTGATACGTGCCACACACGAAGTCGCATATAAGCTAGAAGAAAAATTGAGACATCGCTACGATATTCAGGTCTGCGTACTCGATGACAATATTGCTAATGCTGTATGTGAAATATTAGCCAAAGTACGAAGGAAATGGGTAACAATATGCAGGTTTGTGCCATATGAGAATCTGGACGATATACTGACAATGTTTAGAGTCAACTTTGAGCTGAGAACAAGAAGATTATGAGCTCTGTTTTCCTCGACCTAAAAAATTAAGTCATTTTATTCTTCTTATTATGTGTGCTGAATAAAGAAGCATACAAGAATGACTGGTTATTCCAGCATATGTCCTCGACCCAATTAGTTCGAGAACTTGAGTTTTGCAAGGCACTGCTAACCTCGAATATCGTCACTGAACGACCTATAAGACACTGTAACTAGGACAGCATATCCAGGGAATCATTTGATTTTCTGATTGATTACGTCGGGATTATGCAACTGATCAGGTCAATTTAAAAGGAGGATATTGCGTTGAGAGTCAGTTGAACTAGATCAATTGGTGATTAATATAGCCAAGGCAATTGGGAAAATATGCATAGAGATAATCCTCATTGCGGGGAACTTATTAGCAGGTATAATTCTGATTGTAGGAAGAAAGATAAGGGCTGAAGGAAAACCTGGGATTACACATTTTGGATCATGGTTGAAAAAGCAAGGTTATACTTTCACTAGAAACTCAATAGCCTCAGCTAAACCCCCCGTTATTAAAGCTGGACAAATTTCAAAGACCGCTATTGTTGCTGCAGGGACAAAGTTAAAAAGTGAAGGAGGACCAAAAACCATTTCTACTGCTCATCACATAAAGCAACGATCAGCTGTAGTTATTGGTAAGAGCAAAGAAATAATTGCACAAGGGTCAAGCAAGAATTTCAAAGAGAATAGGGACGAGGAACTTAGAGATGAAAATCTCGTTAAGAACTCTTCTACTAATATCCCTACCTCCGACTCGACACCGACGATCCCAACTGAAGTCGTATTCAATAAAGATTACACCTTTGAGATCGGTGAGCGATTCGCGAAAGAAATTATGACTAGTGGCATCACGTGTCACGTAATTAGAAATTTAGAATCCATTCAAATCGAAATGAATTCCTGCTATAGTTATCTCTTTCCTATGAGTCCAAGAATCGTAACGAGTAGGGTGTGCATATGGGTCGATAATAGTAGTAGCAAAAACATAAGTTTAATTCAGATAATTCAGAGAAATTAATGCTGTTTCCCGTAAAGAAATGACGATAATTTCTATGAGTGGGGAGATTTTTTCGATTGCCAAAAAAAGCAATCATTACGCTCGCTAATTTTGATCGAGATTGTCCCAACCAATGACCCACTATTTGTCCATGTTGGTTCCTCTATCATCAATAGCATTCGTCCCCCAATCATTTTTGATTCTATGTCCGGTTTTTTTGTAAGCAATCCTATTTGTAAAGGCCATAACAACGATAAACGACCCAATTTGAAGCAACAATGTTCCGGGTACAGCGAAAATAGTCAGAAAGCCAGCAGTAATCACCTCAGTACATTTCTCTCCTCTTAGAATGTTTCCCAGAATACCTGGACCAAGTGTCCTTTCTGTGCGCTGTAAATCACACAATTGGTTAACTATAAGAGGAATCAAAGCCGGTGCTACCAGGACGGCAGTCACCCCTATCATACACAAAACAAACCCTGTTCTAAGAGCTGAAACCACTTAACATATTTCGACCATTTTCGGGTATATTAATCAAGTAGAACTGTCATCAAAAAAAAGTCTGTATACACAGTCTAAATTGGAATCATTCTTTGTTTTTTTTACTTAGCCATAACGCATTGAAATTTTTCTATTCGTCCATTTGCATTCATCGTGTTCTCGCTTAAAAGCAGTGACTCAGTCCGAGTCAACATGATAGAAATAGAATCCAAATCATACCCATGTAATTAAATATATCAAAGCATTTTGTACCTTACACTATAAAATGTGTTAACTCATTATATCCTCGTAGAATGCAAAAGGCATAAATGGTCATCGCGTAAGGTGAAAAGAGTGATTGACATCATTGATAAAGCAGCGCATGCAGACATAATTCCTTATTCATTGCTGGTTTCATCAATCACGTTCGCACTCATGTCTTCCACTTTAGTAGAGGCTCAGGAACAAAGTATACAATCTTTGACGTCCAACAATAGTTCCAATGTTTTCTCAACTTACAAGAATCGCGAATATGGATTTGAAATAAGTTATCCTTCGCAGTGGCAAAAAACAGAATTTGTGGAAGGCATAGAAAGAAATGGACGTAATATAGTTACGAGTTTCCTTTCGTTACCTGAAGGCGGTCCGGATAAATTTCGAGCCTATATCATGGGTGAAGTCTCAGATTTCCAACCTAACCATCTGCTTTCCGAACATGTTAAGCAGCAGATAGGTGAATACGAAAAACTGTACCCGGGATTCAAACTAGTTGAATCACCCTCCTCAATATCAAATATTCCTAGTAATATTAGTGATAGTAAGCAGGGTAATATTTTGTCCGAGTCCAAAATCGTATTTACATATGACGACCCTGCGGCGGGAATAGTCAAAGTATTGGAACTGTATTTTCAAAATAAAGACCACCTGTACATTTGGTCGCTACATTCAGAGGCCACAAACTACGGAAACTACCTTCCGATTATACAAACAATGGTAGATTCGTTTCATATTAGCTAAGGAGTATGCCTTGCATGTTCATATTCGTGAAATCTTGCAGCTAGAGTGTTAAAACCTTTTGAACAAGGATTATTCTTAATCTATGATAAAGTTACAATAATGTCGTAGACTAAATCTTTTGTGTAGTTCCTTATCCAGGGAGTAAATAAATAAGGACTAGTTTTTGTAAAATAAGTGAGACCCATATTTATTATGAGAACAAGATGACTATCAATGAAAAGTATATGATTGTGAACTTATCCGAGAAACGCAGCATTGTGTATCCAGAATAGGAGCAACCTTTCTTCACTAATATATCATGATAAAGGATGATGACAATATGATTGCTGATTATAGCAATGCGTTTATTGAAGCAGACAATAAAGCACCCGGCATATTTCTTCTAAGTATGTGTAACAATATAGTCAAGGAATTCGATGCATCGAATCTGATTTGGGCCTCACAAAATTGTTAAACAGAGATCTAAAGACCGCGTATTTTGGGTCAGTGCAGGGTTAATGGCTATAACGTCAGCTCGGGCTAATGAAATACACAAATTAAGCTTGATAGGTAGATAAGTATGTCCTGCTGTTATTCTACCTTTCTGTTCTAATATTAGGTGTCAGTTCATCTATTTTGTTAGACAAGAGTAGAAGTTGCATTCCCTTATCTGTTGTTCTGTAAGCCCTCTCTCCTTCCTGATATTCTATCAAGTCATTTTCTTGTAAAATTGTCAAGTATTCTTTCAACTGTTGGTAAGAGAGAAATGCACTATACATTATCTTGGTCTTAGTTACTGCTCCCCCGTTTGCCGATTCCAAAATCATTCGAATAATATCTGATCTGCTTCTGTTTTTCATTTAGTCAAAAAGTATAAGGTGACACAGCTATTTATGTAATACACCCATTAGGTTATAGAACTATGTTTGCTATCAGTAGATTGGTAATTTGACCAATTTACAATAAGATTCATAACCTTAGTGCTAAATTTTCATTCTGTAAATTGTGTTATGGAACACAAAAAATTCAATTGTAACTTGCAGTTTCCGCTATTTGGCATGCCTTTTTCTGGATTTCAAGGCTATCTAATTCATGTGCAAAATTCTAAGACACTCATTCAAATTCTATGCGTCCAAGGTCAACGACGATAATATTCTCCAATGGGACAGATTCTTGATTTCTGCTGTTACTACTCTCGCGTACAATAAATAACAGTTTTTTACAAGAAGGAAGTCCGGTATGGGGACGGCTCTATATAGACCGACATGGTTGTGTGTGAACAGCCTTAATGTTCTTTACTACTCTGTCGGAGCCGATTACATTGTTTATATTCCACTGCTGTCTGCCTTTTTGATTTCTATAATGACTCTGTCCCCAACCTTTAGTTGCATATCTTCATACTCCCTCATACTGATTCTAATTGTAGGAGAGTCTCCTGATGACAAACCCCCTGTACCAGCCCCGCTAAACATGTTAGACATGGCTTTGGGTAAATTTTTCATTAAATCTTCAGGAGATGTGAAGGCGCCTACGCCAATTCCAAAAGGACTTTGAGGAAAGCTCTTTCCGGTACCCCCACCAGTTGCTGGTGACTTTGACATGCTGGGATTAGTAAATGAGATATAGACATAAGGACTCCCATCTTGAGAGGCTTCGATTTTCGAAACTATGTATTCTTCTTTCATTGGTTATTTAGTTCTTATAGAGAAGAAACTTATAATCCTTCAGAATTGAACTAAAAAAGATGTGGGATAGGCAAGCAGAATATGAACTGTTTTCCTTCTCTGAAATAGAAAGTCATTGGCTGGCTGTCGGGTTTCCTGCCGTTAGGTTAGGTGCTGCACTCCTGCTGGTTGAATTCGCCGATTGAGTCGATTGTTGCTCATCTGCTCCTTCACCTCCTGTAGGGATCTCTATAAAAGGTGTAACTCCTTGTCCATCATTTCCAGTTCCTCCAGTAACCAATGGTAGTTTGCCATCCCACTTTGTTGCTTTCAGCCAATCCAAATAAGTAGGATTATTCTTTAGTTGTTCGTCTATTATTGTTATTGCTTGTGCTTCTCCTTCCGCTTGTAAAACATTGGACTGTTTGACCCCTTCTGCTCTGGCAATGTTAGCTTTTTGTTCACCAATTGCTTGCGCTTCATTTTGTTGTGCCTCTATCTGTATTCTCCTCAATTCATTCTGAGCTTGTAACGCTCTCTGTTGTGCTTCCACTTTAGCCTCAACTGCTGTAGTAAACTGCTGAGAGAACGCAAATTCTGTTATGGATAAAGCATCTACTATGATGTTGTATGGAGCAAGTCTTGCTCGTACTTGTTCCTCAATTTGATTTTTTACAGTTTCTCTATTTGTAATCAACTCTTCAGCATTGAATCTAGCAGTAACTTGCTTTACAGATTCTTGGATAGCCGGCACTATAACACGATTAGCGTAATCGTATCCCAGCTGCCTGTAAACGACCTGTGCTCTGTCAGGATTTATGTGATAATTTAATGCTACTTGGGTGCTTACATCTTGCAAGTCCTTTGACGCAGATGTAGCACTTTCCACGATCTTTTGTGTCCTCACCTCCATCTGAACTACATTATCACGAAATGGTACAACAAAGTGTAGTCCCTCGTCCAGCGACATGCTTGTATCAACAGCTCCAAAGTGCAGCAAAATACCTCTATTGCCAGCATCCACTATCCTGACACTAGATATGGCAATTACTGAAATAATTATAATGCCTACGATAACTGGAACGGCTATTCTTATTATTGGCCTCGAAGAACCTGATCCTTCAAGTGGCTCACCTTCTGGGGTTACTCTCTTCCTGCCATAAGGGTTGCCTCTGCCAGGCCGCTTAAAAGGATTTTCCATCAATATTTTATTACATTAGCCATTTTTAAGTTTTCATGATAATAAGGCGAAATCTATTATTGTTTCAAGGACCAAGAGCCTGCTTGTCAAACGGGAATACAACTCACGTCTATATTTTGGTTAAATGGACATGTATGCTAATCTGACCAATGGTAGAAGAGAATTAATGCCACAAATTTATTGGCGCGCATCACTGTGATGGCTTGACTGACCAGGACCAACCTCTCTCAGTAATGTGCGTATAAAATAGTAGAACAACAAAACTACTTCTAGCTCTTCATAATTTAGATTACGAAAAGGCAATGAGAATTTTTCATGATGAATATAATTTAATATGAGAAACGTGAAATATCTCTTTCTACTTGTCATGACTTTAAAGACTTTATTAGCCAGCACTAGCGAGGCTTATTTACTTGAGGAAAAGTCTTGTGGACAGTTCAGAAATTGCTATTAACACAGAATATGGGCCCAATCGCTATAGTACTGAATAGTTCATTATGTCCAGTGGGATAACAATCTTCTAATAAAGACATTTGCACTACCTTGCATGCATGTAGCAAACTGGATGTGGATATGTCTCTTGTTACCAAAAAACTAATGCATATTAGTTTAGCTATTGTTCTCATTGGATCTTGGGAAAAGTAAAACCAAAAGTAGCACCCACTTTTCCAGGGTTGTTCTGTGCCCACATTTTACCACCGTGAGCGTCTACAATACTTTTTGATAAGTAAAGCCCAAGTCCTGTTCCCGCATCAGAAGTTGTGACAAATTTTGTAAACAACCTTGATGCAATTTCCGGGCTTATGCCTGCTCCAGTGTCTTTTACAGAAATAGTGACTTGACTATTTTCTTTGTCCTCAACTTCTATTGAAATGGTTCCTTCCTTAGTGAATTTAATAGCATTATTTAGCAGGTTTGCAATAACCTGGTACAGTCTCGTTTTATCTGCACTTACATATACGGGATTCTTTGGTTGATAGAATACCACTCTTAATTTACCAGGATCATTGATCTGATCCTTGATATCGTCTATAACATTTGATATTTTTTCACAGACATCAACCTCTTCCTTATGTAGTATAAGAGTATGACTTTCAATCCTTGTTACATCCAAAATATCCTCCGTAAGGTGCTGTAGTCTTTTTGCATTTCTATTTATGGCACTAACAAGGTCAATATAATCTTCGATATTTCCTTTTTTGGACAGAAGAACTTCTGACAAACCGAGTATAGGCTGTACTGGCGTGCGTAGCTCGTGAGCTGCCACATTGATAAATTCCTTCTGCATTTTGTCGTGTACCTTCAACTTTTCGTACAACTCTGTTTGTTTCCAAAAAGTTTCAAAGATAGATACATAAGAGGAAACTGTCGACTTACTATTGGAGTACGTAGACAAACCGGCTGCGCTGTATGAAATATCTTTTGTATCATCCCTAAGTTCGATTATAGTACATTCTTTTCTATCTGCTAAAACTATTGTAATTCTGGTATGCAAACCCCTCTCCATGGTTCTAACATTTACTTGAGGACATTGGATTTTCACTTCCTCTAAAATTGTAGATAGTCTCTGCCCATCGTTCTCATTTTCATCTGGTACCAGTAGCCTTACCTTTGCACCTTGTTGTTCTGATGCGTTTTTTAGTAATTGTAATCCTCCCATTTGGACTTGGCGGCGCAATGCATTTGCAGATGAAACCAGTATTGAAACCTCTTTTCTTGCAGAGCTTATAATACTCTGCGCCTTTGCTATTCCCGCCCTTGGATTTGGGATGACCTCAATATCTGCAAAATCTACTCCTTCCTCAATATCTTTTATCATATCAGCAGCATCAATCCCATTACCCCATAATTCTTCAAAAATGGACGCAAAATGCCTTTGATAGAGAGGTTCGTTACTTATCAAAAGACTTTGAACTCTATTGCCCCTTTCCATTTTCTCTATTGTTGCAGCTATTTCCTTGTCGGAGACCCCAAAGCTCATTGGCGGCAAATTTCTTACATGCCTTACTTGTATTCCCGACTCCAGATAGGTCTTTACTACTCCAAGATTGTCCTTATCTATGGTTGTTACATACCTTATGCCCTTGTGTTCTCCTCTTTTTTGCTTATCCATTAAGTTCTTCTTTATGTCGAAAAAATAATTGTAGCTATATTTCATTCCTCCGGGAGTCAAGCATATGGCTAGTTCGGTTGAGTCTGCGGTTTGTCTGGAGAGTTGCCTGACAATTTCATCCGGATTATTCTCAATTATTCTGGTTTCATAAATTATTTTTCCTTCTTCAATTTCTCTTATCTTCTGCTCAGCCGGGATTGCCACGTTCCACAATGTATCAAAAATGTACTGTCCTTGTTCCACGACTTCTTTCACATTGCTGTATATAACCTGGGTCAGAGGTTTTGTCTCCTGCAGCACAGTTGTAGCCATATATTCTGAATCATTTATTGCAATCCCCCCTTTTACTCCATCCAAATGATTCAGAACGTCAACTATTTTTATTAGCTCTTTGCAGTGTTTTACATTATCTTTAGTTATTTCTGTAAAAGCCCTTATCTTTCCACCCCTTTTTCTTATGTCAATGTATCCATCTCGGTATTCTCTTACCTCAACCACAATAGAAGGAGCATGACGATCAAAAAAAATATCCATCCTTTGTTTAACGTTTGACATAAAGTAAACACCTCTCCCCACAGCATTCTCTACTCCATACAAAATCTCGGACTTATTCAAATGAGAACTTGGAGGAAGTGGTGGAATTGTGGTCACTGAATTTCTAAACGCGTTTGTCATTTATAAATAAATTCCAAATGTCTTACCATATTTTGTGTTCATCAGAGAAGGAAACAAAAGTACAGGCTACCCAGAATAGGGACCAAAATGGAGTTGGAAGAGCGAGTGATGAATGAATTGGAGCGGAATTGATAAAGGCTAAAAAAAGCTAGTTTCTTTGTATAACCTGCACTAGGTCGATATTTCCTTTGTTGTGGATATCAAGCGTAATGCAACCTCGATTTGTAATAAGCCTGGGAGTAGAAGTGAAAAGGTAGCTGTAATATGGTTCTCTTTCAACAGGAAGTGATCCGATTTCCTTAATCGCCTTGCATTGAATTCCGTTCTTGATGATTTCTTGAGCTAATATTGCATTTGGGGCGACGGGTTCATCTTCCCTTAGAATCATTTCAGGGGATAGCATGGAATCATCGTGAAAATCTTTACTATGATT
>Ga0193741_1000043_pt1 | contig 30623 bp, 34 predicted proteins | sample L2s2metaG_FD_143059 | JGI IMG/M metagenome (GOLD analysis project Ga0193741, IMG submission 143059) | Soil microbial communities from a riparian zone of the East river system, Colorado, United States - L2s2 | ecosystem: Environmental > Terrestrial > Soil > Riparian zone | place: USA: East River...
ATCCCGTTTCGAAAACGGGTGGGTCCGCATGGGCCTTGGGGGTTCGACTCCCTCTCCTTCCTCCTCTGGAGACATGGCCGAGTTGGGAAGGCAGCGCCTTGCTACGGCGTAGGGCGGCTTGCCGCCTCGCAGGTTCGAGTCCTGCTGTCTCCGTTTTTCGCCTCCGGCGAAAAACGTGAAGCCCCACGGCACAAGCCATGGGGCGAACTTGAGCTGTCGGCTCAGGACGTTCCGGCGTGGTCGAGTCGGCAAGACACGCGACTGTTACTCGCGAGGCGCAGGTTCGAGCCCTGCCGCCGGAGCCTTACGCATCACAAGCCCCCGTGGTCGAAACGGGATGACGCCGGGCCCTCAACCCGGAAGCTGCGGGTTCGAGTCCCGCCGGGGGTTTCCATCTGGCTGTAGGGGAGGTTGGCCACCCCGCCGGTTTCGGGAACCGGAGACCGCAGGTTCGACTCCTGCCGGCCAGACCTAGCGCAGTAGAGGAGCGGCCGTCCTCGCGAGCCTCATGAGCTTGAGACCGTGGGTTCGAATCCCACCTGCGCAACTGGGGGCGTAGCTCAACGAGGAGAGCGCTCGCTTGTCAGGCGAGAGGGTGCCGGTTCGAATCCGGTCGCTCCCGTTTTTCGCCCTCCCGGCGAAAAACGGCGAAGCCCACGGCGAAGGCCATGGGCGAGCCCGATCTCGGTCGTGCTGGCCAAGACGCGAAGCGGTTCTGCGGACGGCCGCATCCGGATCGTTTGCATGGTGGCCGTGGTGTAACGGCTAGCACCCGGGGTCGTGATCCCCGAAGCGTCGGTTCGAATCCGGTCGGCCACCCTTTACGCGGACGCTGAGCACGGGTGAGCTCCCCAGGCTGTAACCCTGGTGCCTCTGGCTCTGGTGGTTCGACTCCATCCGTCCGCATCTCGCTTCCCTGGCCGGCGGCAGCGCAGCTGCCGCCTCGCGCCGCTGCACGCCCTCCTGCGAGCGGGCCTGTGACCCAACACTGTCCCACTCGCATACGGGCATGCAGCGACGCGCCAGGAAACCGAGCAACCTTGGGGATGAAGCTCTGGTGGCAGAGCACCTCGCTTGCACCGAGGGGGCGCAGGTTCGACTCCTGCCATCTCCACTTCTTGCCTCCGTAGTGTCAACGGCAGCACACGCCCTTTGTACGGCCGGGGTGCGGGTTCGATTCCTGCCGGAGGCTCTCTCGCTTCCCTGACCGGCGGCGGCTTGCCGCCGCCTCGCGCCGCTGCGCACCCTCCAGCGAGCGCGCCGTGTGACTCAACACTGTCCCACTCGCCTACGGGCACGCAGCGACGCGTCAGGAAACCGAGCATGGACGCCCGTAGCTCAGTGGAGAGCACTGCTCTGATACGGCAGGTGTGCTGGTTCGACTCCAGCCGGGCGCACTCGCTTCCCTGGCCGACGGCGGCTGAGCCGCCGTCTCGCGCCGCTGCGCACCCTCCTGCCGACGGGCCGTGTGGCCCAGACACTGTCCCGTTCGGCATACGCGCACGCAGCGACGCGCCAGGAAACCGAGAACTAGGCGGACGTAGCTCAGTCGGCAGAGCACTGGGGCGCCACCCCAGGGAGGCCTGTTCGATCCAGGTCGTCCGCTTCTAGGCCTGTGGTGTAACGGGAGCATGACGAGCTCCAACCTCGTTGGTCCGGGTTCGAATCCTGGCGGGCCTGTCGTCGCGGGCCGGAGCGGCTCGGTTATCTGGTGAGAGCGGTCACCGATTGGTGCCGTTGCGGTTCGACTCCGCATCCCGATCGCACACCACGACCGCGACGAACTTTCTGCTGCGGGCCGGATCGGTTCCGGTTATCGACTCCTAATCGACAGGTCGCGGGTTCGAGTCCCGCCCGGAGCGCTCTTTGCTCCGGTAGCTCAGTTGGCAGAGCAGTCCGGACCGTACGCACACGACCGCAGCAGTCCAACCCCAGCCTTCCGCGGGCCGGAGAGGGTCGGTTATCTGTCACCCAACAGGAGAGGGAGGTCGACTACCTCCCGGCCGGCGAATGCCGGTGTCCGATCTTCACGACACGACCGCGGAATCCATCGGCCTGCGGGCCGGAGCGTGGCGGTTATCGGTAGAGCACCTGACCGCAAGGGTCAGGAGGTCGCGGGGTTCGAAGCCCGCCCGGCACTTCGGTGCCGGTAGCTCAGCACTTCCGCTCGCACTTTCATGACCGCAGGCTCTCATCGAAAGGAGGGACGCATGTCCTATCTGCTGCAGCACGCGACACGGCGTCCCCTCCTGGCTCGCCGATCGCGACGTGGCGTTCGCGGGGACGAGCGGACGCTCCTCAACCACACGGAGTTCGACGGCGGCGCTTTCGTCCGTGTTTACGTCGAGGACACGTCGGCCCGCCGAGTTCGGCGCCGAATCCCGGAGCCGCGCCTGCGGCTGCGGATCGGCGACTGCGACAACGAGATCTACCTTGACTTCGGTGTCGAGTCGCGAGCTCGACGTGAGAACTCGCTCCACAAGATCGACACCCTGCTCGGCGCGCTCCATCGCTTCCGGGACGGCCTCCAGGCCGAGGCCGACCTCTACGCAGAGCGAGAGCGTGCGCGGGCCCACAAGCGAAAGGAGGCGCGATGCGCTATCTGAAGAAGCACCGAACGCGGCGGGTCGCCCAGTGGGTCCCGCTCCCGGGCTCGACGCAGGTTCCGAACAGCGCCGGCGGCTTCGCCTGGGCCGTCGACGACTGGGCTCGGCTGCGGCGATTCCTCGTCCTCGGTTCCGAGGGCGGCAGCTACTACGCGAGCGAGTGGAAGCTGACGCGTGAGAACGCGAAGGCCGTCGAGCGCTGCCTCGCAGAGGACGGCGAGCGGACGGTCGCGGAGATCGCTCGCATCAGCGAGGCGGGCCGGGCGCCGAAGAACGATCCGGCGCTCTTCGCGCTCGCGATGGCGGCCGGCGCGGACGACGAGCGGACGCGGAAGGCCGCGCTCGAGGCGCTCGCGCGGGTCGCTCGGACGGGCACCCACCTGTTCCGGTTCGCCCAGTTCGTCGAGGGCTTCCGGGGCTGGGGCCGGTCGCTGCGGCGAGCGATCGGCGCGTGGTACGCAGCGAAGCCGGTCGACTCCATCGCCTACCAGGCGGTCAAGTACCGGCAGCGAGAGGGCATGACGCATCGCGACCTCCTGCGGCTCGCGCACCCGGCCGGCTCCGTGAGCGCCGGCAACCCGACACTCTCGGTCTCGGAGGAGCACGCACGACTGTTCAAGTGGATCGTCCGTGGCGGTGACGGTGACGGTCTGCCGCGAATCGTCGAGGGTTACGTGCTCGCGCAGGAGGCGGAGACGGTGGGCCGGTCGGCCGAGCTCGTCGGCGAGTACGGCCTGCCGCGTGAGGCGCTGAAGAGCGAGCACCTCGCCTCGCCGCAGGTCTGGGAGGCCCTGCTCGAGGACATGCCGATGACGGCGCTCGTGCGGAACCTCGCCACGATGACCCGCGTCGGAGTGCTCGAGGCAGGCTCGTCGGGCACGGCCAAGGTCGTGGAGCAGCTGGGCGACACGGAGCGGATCCGTCGAGCCCGGGTGCACCCGATCGCGTTCCTCTCGGCCCTGCGCACGTACGCATCGGGCCGGGGCGCGCGAGGCCGGCACGAGTGGCGCCCGGTTCGGGCGATCGTCGACGCTCTCGACGAGGCGTTCTACACCGCGTTCGACAGCGTCGAGCCGGCCGGCACGCGCATGCTCCTGGCGCTCGACGTGTCGGGCTCGATGGAGGGCGGCTGGGTGGCCGGTGTGCCGGGCCTCTCGCCGCGAGACGCCTCGGCGGCCCTCGCGCTGGTAACGGCGGCGACAGAGCCGCAGTACGAGATCGTGGGCTTCTATACGGGCCGTGGTGGCTGGAAGGCCGGCAAGCGGCGAGAGTGGTACCTCGGCGCGGATGGCCTGACGCCGCTCGCGATCAGCCCGCGGCAGCGGCTCGAGGACGCGGTGAAGGCCGTGTCCGACCTGCCGTTCGGCGGCACGGACTGCGCGCTGCCGATGGTCTACGCGCAGGCCAAGGAGAAGGAGATCGACACGTTCGTGATCTACACCGACAGCGAGACCTTTGCCGGAGACGTCCATCCGGCCGAGGCTCTGGAGGACTACCGCCGGGCATCGGGCCTCCCGGCTCGGCTGGTGGTCGTCGGACTGGTCTCGAACGGATTCTCGATCGCTTCTCCGAACGATCCGGGAATGCTGGACGTCGTCGGCTTCGACACGGCGACGCCGCAGCTGATCTCGGACTTCGCCCGCGGCGCGGTTTGAGCGGGCGAGAGGAGGACGCGCCGTACCCAAGCTTGCCAGGGTGCGGCGCTGCGGGCGGATGTGGCGCAACCCGGCAGACGCACCGGTCTCAGAAACCGGTTGATGAGGGTTCGAATCCCTCCATCCGCACCATAGGCTTTCGTGAGATGGGCCGAATCGAGCTCATGCACGGCGACATCACGACGCAGGAGGTCGACGCGATCGTGAACGCGGCCAACTCGTCCCTCCTCGGAGGCGGCGGTGTCGACGGGGCGATTCACCGCGCAGGCGGGCCGGCGATCCTCGAGGAGTGTCGCCGCCTCGGGGGCTGCGACACCGGCGACGCGAAGGCGACGACTGCTGGCGAGCTACCCGCCCGCCACGTCATCCACACGGTTGGGCCAGTCTGGCAGGGAGGGGACCAAGGCGAGGCTGAGCTCCTGGCCTCGTGCCACCGCCGTGCGCTCGAGGTCGCCGACGAGCTCGGTTGCCGAACCCTGGCTTTCCCCGCGATCTCGACCGGCGTCTACGGCTACCCGGTCGAGCGAGCCGCCGAAGTCGCGCTTCACACGACGCGCGAAGAGTCCGCCAAGCACCCGGAGATCGATGAGGTCCGCTTCGTCCTCTTCTCGGACGAGCACCTCCAGGCGTTCCAGCAACACCTGCCCTCGTAGCTCAGCCCGGACAGAGCAGCGGGTTTCGGCCCCGCGCGCAGAGGTTCGAATCCTCTCGAGGGTTTCCGCAAGCACGACACCGTGGCCGAACGGGCGAGGCACGCGTCTGCAAAGCGCGTCTATGGCGGTTCGAGTCCGCCCGGTGTCTCTACCGACGACAATGGAAGGAGAACCACGATGAAGATCAAGACCTTCGGCACGGTTGACGACCGGAGCCTGGAGCAGCTCAAGCGATGCATGGAGGCCGGCGAGGCCGAGTTCGGCGTGCTCTGCGCCGACCATCACCCGGGTTACTCGCAGCCAATCGGCGGTGGCATCGCCTACGAGGGCTACGTTTCGCCGTCGGGTGTCGGCTACGACATCGGCTGCGGCAACAAGGCGGCTCGAACCGACCTGACGCGGACCGACCTCGACGCTCTCGGCGGCGTCGACAAGCTGATGGGCGAGATCACGCGGCGGATCTCGTTCGGCATGGGCGTCCCGGCGACCGAGAAGGTCGACCATCCTGTGCTGGACCAGGTTCGGAATGCGGAGTTCGCTCCGCAGCGGAAGCTGGCGCAGACGGCGGCGAACCAGCTGGGCACCGTCGGCTCGGGCAACCACTACGTCAACCTGATGGAGGACGAGGAGGGCAAGGTCTGGGTCGGCGTCCACTTCGGCTCGCGTGGCTTCGGCCACAAGACCGCGTCCGGCTTCCTTGCGCTCGCGCAGGGTCTCGACTTCGGCGCGCGCGCCAACGAGGGCGAGATGGACTCGCCGCCCGTCCTGTTCGAGCTCGACTCCGAGCTCGGCCGGTCGTACATCGCCGCGATGCAGCTCGCGGGCGACTACGCGTACGCCGGCCGCGACGTCGTGGTCGACAAGGTGCTCGAGATCCTCGGCGCCGAGGCAACGTACGAGGTGCACAACCACCACAACTTCGCCTGGCTGGAGGAGCACTTCGGCCGGACCTACTGGGTGATCCGAAAGGGCTGCACCCCGGCCCGGCCGGGCCAGGAGGGCTTCGTCGGCGGCTCGATGGGCGACGAGTCGGTGATCCTCGAAGGCGTTGACTCCGAGGACGCCGTGGACTCGCTCTACTCGACCGTGCACGGCGCGGGCCGTGTGATGAGCCGAACGCAGGCGGCCGGTCGCGTGCGCCGGCGAAAGCGGTGGGGTTGCGCCGACCGCGACTGCGACCGGGTCTTCGAGGACAAGGGCTCGTGCCCGGACCATCCGAACGCCCGGATGCGCAAGGTCTGGGTCGAGGAGCAGATCAAGCCGGGCATCGTGGACTGGCCGGCTGTCCAGGCACGCCTGCGTGAGCAGGGCATCGTCCTGGTCGGCGGCGGCGCTGACGAGGCGCCGGAGGTCTACAAGCGGCTGCCGCAGGTGCTCGACGCGCACGGCGACTCGATCCGCATCAAGCACCGGCTGCATCCGCTCGGCGTGGCGATGGCCGGTCGCGACGTGGTCGACCCTTATAAGGACTAGGGGATCGAGAAACCCGCTTCGGCGGGTTTCTTCATTTCGGTCGTGGCCGAATCCGCCTCGCCGTCAACGGCGTATCTCCGGCTGGAGGGACAACCATCCGGGGGGAAGGGGAGGTTCCATGTTGTTCCGTAAACGTGCACTCGTCGCGGTCACGCTCGTGCTCGGGGCCGCCGTCGTCGTAGGCACCGCGAGCGCTCGGCCGTCACCGCCCTCGAACCTTCGAATCACGGCGACGACCGACACGAGCATCTCGCTGGCCTGGGACGCGTCGAGGAACAGCTCGGGCAACTGGTGGTACTGCGTGTCCCGCGACCACCAGGGCTGCATCCGGGTCAATCCGCCGCAGACGACGATCACCCTCACCAGATTGCTGCCGGACACGACGTTCAACTACTCCGTGTACGCAATCGACCACCGCGGCAACCGCTCGGCGTTCAGCAATACGGTGACGTACAGGACGCCGCCCGACACGACTGCGCCCGCTCCGCCGCCGCAGCTCAGCCTCACCTACCTCAGGCCGACGAGGATCGGAGTCTCCTGGACCGCCTCCACCGACAACACGAGCCAGGTCTGGTACACGCTCTACCACAACGGAGAGCCGCAAATCTGGGACCTGATCGGTTTGAGGTCGTACACGCTCTTCAACCTCGAGCAGGGGACGACCCACGAGTTCAAAGTCGTTGCTCGCGACAGGTACTTCAACCTCGCCGAGAGCGATGTCATCTCCGTGACGACGCCGACGAGCACCGACACGACTCCGCCGACGGCACCGACGAACCTCACGGGGCAGCTCATAGAGAACGAGGCGTGGATCAACTGGACTCAATCCACCGACGACACCGATCCACCGTCGGACATCCTCTACGACACCTACGTGGACGGCCAGCGGACCGCGGATGGGATCCTCGGCGGCGGCTCGACGGTCGCCTACTGCCAGACCTTCGGTCTGGCCACGTTCACGGTCCGGGCCGTCGACAGCTCCGGGAACGTATCGGAGCCCAGTAATGGGCTCACCTTCAACTGCCCGTTCTAACCAAGCTTTCCCAGGGGACCGAAGGGCCCGCGCGAGCGGGCCCTTCGCCATTCGCTGTCGCGGTCCGAATCCGGCTCGCCGTCAACGGCGTATCTCCGGCTGGAGGGACAACCAACCGGGGGGTAGGGGAGGTTCCATGTTCTTCCGTAAACGTGCACTGGCCGCGACCACCGACACGACGGTGACGCTTGCCTGGAACCCGTCGACCGACAACTCAGGCAACTTCTCGTACCGCGTCACCGAAAGCGGTATCAACGAGTTCACGACCGCCGTCCCGCAGACACGGACGACGATCACGTTCACTCGCCTGTGGCCCGAACGGTCGTACTCGTACTTCGTCTATGCCGTCGACGCTGCGGGCAACCGCTCCGGCAACAGCAACACGGTCACTCACACGGTCCCGGCAGACACCACGCCGCCGACGCCGGCGCCGCAGCTGACCGTGAGCCCCTTCAGCCCGGCGCGGGCCGGCTTCTCCTGGACGCGATCGGTCGACAACGTCAGCGAGGTGAAGTACACCCTGTATGTCAACGGGATCCCGCGGGTCGAGCAGTTCTCCTACGAGTGGGCCACGATCTGGGACCTGACGCCGGGCGCAACCTATGAGTTCCAGGTCATCGCGCGCGACGTCTTCGGTAACGCCACCCCGGGCGACCCGGTCTCGGCGACGATGCCGCCAAGCACCGACACGACGCCGCCGACGGCGCCGACGAACCTCGTCGGTTCGGAGATCGACAACGAGATCCACATGACCTGGACGCAATCCACCGACGACACGGATCCGCAGTCGGTGATCCTCTACGAGTTCTACTTCAATGGGGTGATGCATCCCGACGACAATCTGTTCGGGAGCTCAGGCTTCGCTTACTGCCGGCAGGCGTCCGGCACCACCACCGTCGTCGCCAAGGCGGTCGATTCGTCCGGAAACCGCTCCGGGCCTAGCAACGCGATCGTCGTTCACTGTCCGTAGAACTCCCGGGTCCGGGGTCCGGGGGACCGAGGGCCCGCCCACGTGGCGGGCCCTCATCTTCTAGGTCTCCGTGAAGCTCAGGAGCTCGGTCCGGCCGGCGCCGCCCGAGACGAGCAGCTCGAGCACTGGCCCCACGCCGCGAGCGTAGAACTTCAGCTCCTCGACGTTCGGCTCGATGCCGGAGAAGTTCCGCGTGATCATCGCGCCCGCGAACCTGCCGTACGGCACCTGCACCTTGCCCTCGACGCTCAGCACCTCGGCGGCGTCCTCCGCTTCCCCCGCGTAGTACTCCTCGCGATACGTGAGCCCCTGCTTCGGCTCGGCCGCGACGATGATCCCCGCCTCCGCGCCGTCGACGCCGTGCTCCCAGGAGCCTTCGCTCGAGACCACTCTGCCGCCCTCGTACTCCTTCGTGTCCTCGCCGAGGTACCAGAGGTTGCCGTCCTTGTCCTGGGCGTACCAGTCGAAGGTGTCCTCGACCTTCTCTCCGTCGGGTGTCGTCACGAGGTCGTGGATCACCCGCGCCTCGATCCCCTCGATGGTCTTCGTCCGGTCGGTCACGGTCACGACGACGCGCTGGACCTCGTCGCCGCTCGCCTCGCGGTAGACCCAGCGGCTGCCTGGGCTCATCGGCCAGTACGGGTTGTCGATGTCGGTCGTGAAGTCGCCGGGATCGAGCTCGACCGTCTCACTCCCCTGGGGAAGATCGGAGCTGCTCGAGCTCGATCCTCCGTCGCAGGCTGTGAGGAGGAGCACTGCTGCCGCGATGAGCGGAAGCGCTCGGATCATCACGAGCCGACCGTACCGAACGGGAGGAGTGGGGGCTCAGGCTTCGACGCTGCGGCCCGCAATGCACTCTCGGGCCCAGCGGTCGGCGGCCTCGATCAGCCGGCCGCGCATCTCGTCGAGCTCGTGCTCGTCGTCGGGAAGCTCGTCACCCGAGACCTCGATGCGAACCTGATGCAGAGAGGCTTCCGAGTGGGTGCTGATCTCGTGCCGCTCCTCGGCGACGATGGCGACCCCGGTCACCTTGTCGAGCAGCTCCGCGGCCAAGTCGTCGATCTCAGCCGGCGTCGCCTCGCGTCCCGCGAACATGCCGAAGTTGACCCGAATCTCGAGTGCTGGCGGTTCGGAGGTCCTCGTTGCGAAGGCGAGCGCCGGCTCTTGTGACCCCATTGCCCATCGGGGTTCCCGCTTTGAAGGAAGCTAACCCTCGGTCGGCGTCCAGCGGAACCTGCGAACCGCGACGTAAACGCCCACAAGGCCCCAGATCGCAAGCGCGGCGACGTCTCCCGCCCGATCCCAGATCTGGTCGCCCCCGTACACGACCCCGAAGACGAGATCGAAGAAGTAGGTGAGGGGCAGCACGTCGGCGACTACCTGGAGGAACTCCGGGAAGGTGTCGCGCTCGAAGAACGAGCCGGACAGGAAGAGCATCGGGAAGTAGATCGCGTTCACGACCGCGGACGCTCCCTCCGCGCGCTTGACGAGGCCGGTCAGGCCCACGCCGAGCGCGGCGAAGACCGCGGCGCCGAGGATGAGCGAGAGGACGAACGAGAAGAGGTGGCTCGGGATCGACGCGCCGAAGGCGGACATCCCGACGGCGACGATGACGATCGCCTGGACGAGGAACGCGATCATCGTCGTGGCCAGCAGCGCAGCGAGGTAGGTCGGAGCGGGGAGCGGCGTCGAGCGGAGCCGCTTCAGGATTCCGTCCTCGCGCCGGAGCACGAGCACGATCGTGAGCCCGGCGAACGCCGTGGCGACGACGCCGTAGCCCAGCGTGCCGATGAGCAGGTAGTCGGAGCCCTTGACGCCCTTGAGCTCGTCGTCGCCGTACGCGAAGCCGAGCATCAGGAAGAGGATCAGCGGCAGGAGGAACGTGAAGAAGGCGAGCTCGCGGCTGCGCGAGTACAGGCGCAGCTCGTAGCGCAGCTCGTGTCGGAAGAGCCTCACTCCTTCTCCTCCTCGGTCAGCGAGAGGTAGACCTCCTCGAGGCTCGGCCGCCGCACCTCGAGCGCCTCCAGCTCGCGGCCGTCAGCGAGCGCCTTCTGCGTGAGCTCGTTGAGGATGCGCGTCGGTTCCTCGGTGCGCAGCACGACCTCGCGGCCGTCCTGCCGGTAGCGGATCTCGGTGGGCGGCAGCGCGCCGGTGAGCTCGCCCGGCCTGCCGATGGCTGCGATTCGGCCCTCGCGGAGGACGGCGACGCGGTCGCAGAGGCGCTCGGCCTCGTCGAGGTAGTGCGTCGTGAGCAGGATCGTCTTGCCGAGCGCGCGCAGCGAGGAGATCGACTCCCAGGCGCGGCGCCTGGCCTGCGGGTCGAAGCCCGTTGTCGGCTCGTCGAGGAAGAGTAGGTCGGGGTCGCCGACGAGCGCGAGGCCGAGGTCGAGCCGGCGGCGCTGGCCTCCGGAGAGCGTGCGGACGGTCGAATCGCGCTTCTGCTCGAGCCCGATCAGGTGGACGACCTCGTCGACCGACCTCGGATCCTCGTAGTACCCGCCGAAGAGCGCGAGGCTCTCGGCGACGGTCAGTGTCGGGTACATCGCAGAGGACTGGAGGACGACGCCGATCTGCTCGCGCCACCTCTGATCGGCCTTGGCCGGGTCCGCGCCGAGCACGGTCACCGAGCCGGCATCGCGCTTGCGGTAGCCCTCGAGGATCTCGACGGTCGTGGTCTTGCCCGCGCCGTTGGGGCCAAGGAGGCCGAAGATCTCGCCCGTGGCGATCTCGAAGCTGATACCGCTGACCGCTTCGACCTCGCCGTAGGCCTTGCGCAGATCGGAGACGGCGACCGCGGTAGACATATCTGGTAGATATGATTAACATATCTGGCAGATATGTCAAGCCTCACCCCGACAGCGCGCGTGATCCTCGGGATGCTGAAGCTCGGTGTCACCACCGGCTACGACATCAAGAAGGTGATCGACTTCTCGACGCGGTTCTTCTGGACCGCGAGCTACGGCCAGATCTACCCCGAGCTGAAGCGACTTCGGAAGGCCGGGCTCGTCCGCGCGGAGCAGGTGCCGCGCGGGAAGGTGAAGCGAACCGTCTACTCGCTGACGCCGAAGGGCGAGCGGGCGCTCCACGATTGGCTCACCGACAACCAGGAGGTCCTGTTCGAGATCCGCGACGAGAGCCTGCTGCGCCTCTTCTTCAGCGACCAGCTCTCACGCGACGAGGTGATCGCAAACCTGCGCATGCAGGAGCAGATCTTCGGGCTCGTGCTGGAGCGTTTCCGCGAGCTCGAGGTCGGTGTGAAGGAGGGGGTCGCCGAAGGCCGCGTCTATCCGTACGTCGCGCTGCAGTACGGGCTCGAGTTCATGACGTTTGCCCGCGACTGGTACGCGGAGAAGGCGAGACGTCTCGAGGCGGGCGAGGAGCTAGTCGAGCTCGAGGACGACGAGGCCGCCCGCGGGGAAGCGCGGCTCGGGCCCGCCGGTTAGAGCCGCAGCGATCTGGCCGCAGTCCGGCTGGTGGCCGACGACGACGACCTGGTTTCCGCGGCCTTCTACTGCGGCGCGGACGTCGTCGACGCTCGCTCCGGGAGCGAGCCGCTCGTCGGGCACGGACTCGATGTCGAACGCCCGCGCGAGCTCGCCCCCGGTCTCCCGCGCGCGGAGGAGCGGGCTCGTGAGGATGACTGCGGGAGCGGCGTCCTCGCTGAGCATGCGCTTCCCCAGCTCACGTGCCTGCCGGCGTCCTTCCTGCGTCAGCGGGCGCAGCTCGTCGGGGTCTCCCGGCGCAGCATCGGCATGGCGGACGAGGTAGAGGCGCATCGAGCAGCCACAATAACGGCGTGGCGCGCTTTCGCTACGTGATCGCCGACGTCTTCACGGACACGCCGCTCCAGGGCAACGCGGTGGCCGTCTTCACCGACGCACGGGAGATCCCAGAGGACAAGCTGCAGCAGATCGCCCGGGAGATGAACCTGTCCGAGACCGTCTTCGTCTACAAGCCGGAGGGTGAGGGCCACGCGCGGATCCGGATCTTCACTCCCTCGATCGAGATGCCATTCGCAGGGCACCCGACGCTCGGCACCGCCTTCATTCTCAGCGGCCCGCTCCAGCTCGAGGAGATCAGGCTCGAGACCGGGACGGGGGTGGTCCCGGTTCGGCTCGAGCGTGACGACAGCGGACGGATCGTGTTCGGGCGAATGGCGCAGCCGCTACCGACCATCGAGCCATACGGTGACGAGGCCGAGCTCCTCGAAATCCTCGGCGTAGTCGGCGCCGAGCTCCCCGTCGAGCTCTACGACAACGGCGTGAGGCACGTGTACGTCTGCCTCGGCTCCGAGGACGAGGTTGCCGGGCTCCGGCCTGACCTGGGACGACTGCTCGACCTCGACACTGTCTGCGTCAACTGCTTCGCGGGCGACGGCTCGCGCTGGAAGACACGAATGTTCGCCCCGGCCAGCGGAGTCGCCGAGGACCCGGCGACCGGCTCGGCGGCGGGACCGCTGGCGCTGCACCTCGCGCGCCACGGGCGGATCGCCTTCGGCGACGAGATCGAGATCTCGCAGGGCGAGGAGGTCGGTCGGCCGTCGAAGCTCTTCGCGCGAGTCGACGGCTCGGCGGACGACGTTCAGCGCGTCGAGGTCGGCGGTTCCGCGGTGACGGTGGCCCGCGGCGAGCTCAGCGTCCCTTAACAGGGCCTGGCCCTGTTAAGGCTTACAGGGCCAGACCCTGTAAAGACAACTCGGCCCCTTCGGACAGGTTTCGCGGACATTGCATGGCCAGACCGGCCAGCGGTTCTTAACAGGGCCTGGCACCGTTAACGCTTACAGGGCCTGGCCCCGTTAACACTGCAGGCCGTCGACGCTCTTCGCGCGGGTCGACGGCTCGGCGGACGACGTTCAGCGCGTCGAGGTCGGCGGTTCCGCGGTGACGGTGGCCCGCGGCGAGCTCAGCGTCTGAAAGATCCCGGTCAGGACGAACGCGACGGCGAAGCTCGGGAGCGACGCGCCGATCTCGAGGCCGGGCTGGTGCGTCTCCTCGACGAGGTCGACCCACCAACTGGGCCCGAGCGGCGGGTCGTGCAGCCAGTGGTAGAGCGCGAAGCCGGCGAGCCACGCGACGATCGATCCCACCCGTACCGCCGGCGCCTCGAAGACGTCCGCGCGGCCGTAGTGCCTGCCCGTCGCCAGCCAGTGGGCGAGCAGGACGCCGAACAGCGGCACGAAGAAGGACCCCAGGAGGAGGAGGAACGACTCGTACGAGCGCAGGTTGATCGCCAGCGCGCCGACCGTCGCCGTTGCCGAGACGAGCACGATCAGCACACGCTGCGGAGCCCCGGGCAGGACGTTCTGCACCGAGACCGCGGTCGAGTAGATGTTGGCGAAGGCCTCGTCCGTCTCGTCGACCGTGACGGCGAGCAGCGCGATCGCCGCGGCGGCGCCGCCGGCCGCAATCACGCCGGGCAGGGCGACAGGGTCGGTGACCTCGCGGTCGAGGACGAGGATCGTTCCCAGCGCGAGCACCCACGTCGCGCCCAGGAAGTAGCCGAGCCCGGATCCGATGAGGCCGGCCCGGCCGGTGCGTGAGAAGCGCGTGTAGTCGGCGACGAGCGGCACCCAGGAGACGGTGATCGCGATCACGAGGTCGATCCCGAGCCAGATCGACGTGTCCCCGGCGCCCGCTCTCGACCACAGCTCGCCCAGGTCGTTCTCCGACCGGAACAGGGCCCACCACGTCAGGTAGAGGAGCGAGGCGAGGACCGCCCAGAGCGCGAACCGCCGCAGGAACCGCCGCACGACTCCGATCGGCCCCATCAGCGCCAGGGCCGCCGCGACGCAGCCGAAGAAGATCGTCCACGCGCTCCGCGCCTCGACGCCGAACAGCTCGTCGGAGAGGGCCGCGGCCGCGGCGGCGATGATGATCAGCTCGAAGGTGGCCCAGCCGAGGCACTGCACGACGTTGAGCGCGGTCGGCAGAAAGGACCCACGCCGGCCGAGCGGAGCGCGCAGGAGCACCATCGCGGGCACCCGCGATTCCGCGCCGATCAGTCCCGCCGTGCCGAGCATCAGGTTGCCGATGATGCTGCCGACGACGACCGCGATCAGCGCGTCGCGCAGCGACAGGCCCGGGACGAGGAACTGGGCGAGGACGATCACGAGCAGCGAGACGCCGAGGTTGCCCCAGAGAATCGTCTGGTCGACGACTCCGAGGACGCGGAGCCGGTCTGGAACCGGTTCGATCCCCCATGACGGCGTGTCTTTCAATTGGACTCCCTTCGCTGGTTCTAACCAGATCAGGTTCGACGGGTCTAATCTCAGCCGCTCTCGAAGCGGCACCCCGGCTCGCTCACTCTACCGTGGAGATCAGTGACGAGCCGCGCGTCGTCAGGCGTGTAGCAGTCGCCTTGAAGGAGGCGACGACGACGTCCGATTCCGCGAGCCCGAGCTGCTCGACGGCGGCGGCTGTGACTTCCGCGGTCAGGGGGCCGACGCGTACGCGTCTGCGATTGCCGACCGGAACGATGCTCTCGATCCGCCCCCGGATGTGGTTCTGAGCCGAGTCCTCGGACTCCGCCCGCGCGAGCGAGATCTCCCACGGATGGATGACGACGCCGACTGGGCCGAAGGCGGCGTCGGTCGACACCACGACCTGGCCGCTCTCGAGCACGATCTCCGTCAGCCCGTCCCGCCGTGGGCGCGCGGTGCCGTGCACGAGGTTGCCGCCGGCGAGCTCGGCGACGAACGCGTTGGCTGGCCGTGCGATCAGCTCCTCGGCGGTGCCGCTCTGGACGACGCGCCCATCGACGAGGACTGCGACCCGGTCGGCGAGGGCCGCGGTGTCGAGGAAGTCGTGCGCGACGACGATCGTCGGCAGGCGGAGCTCGCGGAGAAGGAGCCTCAGCTCGGAGCGCACGCGCCCGCGGGTGTGCGGATCGAGGGCGGCCATCGGCTCGTCGAGGAGCAGGACCCGCGGCTTCCGCGCCAGCGCCCTGGCCAGCGCGACCCGCTGGCGCTCCCCGCCGGAGAGCTGAGCCGGCTTCGCCTTGGCCAGCGCGGCGATCCCGAGCCGCTCGAGGAGCCCGGCGCCGTCACCCGCGAACGCGACGTTGCGCTCGACCGTCATGTGCGGGAAGAGCGCGTACTCCTGGAACACGTAGCCGACGGAGCGATCCTCCGGGCGGCGGTTGACGCGCTTGCCGAACCAGGCTTCGCCCGCCACCTCGATCGACCCGCGACTCGGTCGTCTCAGGCCTGCAATCGCATCGAGAATCGTCGTCTTGCCTGCGCCGGACGGGCCGACGAGGCCGACGGTCTCGCGGCCGACCTCGAGGTCTACCTCGACGTCGAAGCTGCGGGTCGGGATGGTGAGATCGAGTCGAAGCGTGCCCATGTGAAGACCTTGAGCGCGACGAGGATCGCGGCGCCGACGACGACGAAGAGCGCACTGATCGCCAGTGCGACGTCGAAGTCGGTGTCGAGCTCGGCGTAGATGGCGAGCGGCAGGGTCTGCGTCACGTCCTGGAGACTGCCGGCGAAGATGATCGTCGCCCCGAACTCGCCGAGGCCCCGGGCGAGCGCGAGCGCGGAGGCCGCTCCCAAGCCTCCCGCGGCGAGGGGAATCGCCACGCGCATGAACACTCGCCACGGGCCCGCGCCGAGGGTCCGCGCTGCGGCGATCACCCTCTCGTCCAGGGCTTCGAACGCGGCGATCGCCCCGCGCAGGTAGAAGGGGCTCTCGACGAACGCCACTGCCAGGATCACGGCGAGCTGGGTGAACCCGATCTGGATCCCGAGCGCGTCCAGCTCCTCGCCGAGCAGCCCGAACCGGCCGAACGCCGCGAGCAGCCCGATCCCGGCCACCGCGGGCGGGAGCACGAGCGGGATCTCGGTGAGCGTGACGACGAGCGACCTGCCCCGAAACCGACGGCGAGCGAGCAGGTAGGCCGTCGGCGTCCCGACGAGCAGCACGGCGGCGTGCGCGATCGCGCTCGTCTTCAGGCTGACGACGAGGGCGTCTCGCGCGACGTCGTTTCCGAGCGCGCTCAGAAGATCCCCGATCGGGACGCGCAGGAAGATCGCGACGATCGGCAGCAGCAGGAACGTGAAGGCGATCGCCACCGAGACGGCGACGAAGACCCCGAAGACGGCGCGGCTCACCGCTTCTTCGGCACGCCGAAGCCGGCCCGCCTGAGCAGTTCCCGGCCGCGCTTCGACGTCACCTTGCGAATGAACGCGCGCGCGCCCACTTTCCGGGGCGTCGAACGAACGATCGCGATCTGGTACCGGATCGACGGCTGTGCCCAGCCTGGCAGCTGGATGTTCCGCACCCGTGAGGCAACCGGCTTCGCATCCGTGATGTACACGAATCCGGCGTCGGCTTCGCCGAGCGCGACCTTGCTCACGATGCCCTTGACGTCCGTCTCCTGGCTGACGACGTTACGCATCACCGCATCCGCGATTCCGAGAGCGTCGAGCAGCTGTCGCGTATAGGCGCCGATCGGAACACCGGGATCGCCGATGACGACCTTCGCACCCGAGCGGCGAAGGTCGTAGACCGAGGTGATGCGCGCTGGATTCGACCTCGGCACCAACACGATCAGCTTGTTCGTCGCAAAGGTGACCGGCTTCGTGACCAGTCCGTCTCGATAGAGGAGTTGCGGATGCTTCGGACTCGCGGCCGCGTAGACATCGGCGGGAGCGCCCTGCCGGATCTGCAGCGCCAGCTGGTCGGAGCCGGCGAAGCTGTACCGGGGCGAGCGGTCGATCTTCGGGAACGCCTCCGTCAGCGAGGCGGCCGCGAAGACCGTGAAGTTGCCTGCGCCGCCCGTCGCGCTCGGCAGGGCGAGGGCGACGATCGCGAAGACGGCTGCGAGAGCTCTCATCGCTCGACCATGATCGACGTCGCCTTGACGACGGCCGTTGCGGGGTCGCCCGGCTCGAGAGCGAGCTCCTCGGCAGCCTCGCGCGTGATCACCGAGACGATGCGGAACGGCCCGGCCTCGATCTCGACCTGCGCCAGCAAGCCCTCCACCTTCACGTCGCGGACGGTGCCCGCCAGCCGGTTCCGCGCCGACAGCTCGTGTGGAGGCACGGTCCCGCGAAGGCGGTCGACCTCACTCGCGGAGACGATCCTGCGGTTCGCCCGGTCCCGTCGCGTCCGGATCCGTCCTTCCCGGTCCCAGCGCCGAAGCGTGTCCAGGCTGATCCCGAGCCGTCGCGCGGCCTCTCCGGCCGTGTACGTCTGCCTAGGCATTGCCTAGGCGAGTCTAGCTCAGAAGGTGGCCTCCCTGACGCCGGTGGCGATGATGATCAGGATCGCCGCCGCGATGCAGAGTCGGTAGACGACGAAGATCGTGTAGTTGTGCCGCCGCACGTAGCCGAGCAGGAGCTCGATTGCGATCAGGCCAGCCCCCGCCGCGGCGATCGTGCCGACGAGGAAGGGGCCGGCTGAGCCCGAGGGCAGGTCCCCGAAGACGACGTCCGTCAGCCCCTTGTAGAGGACGGCGCCGAACACGATCGGGATCAGCAGGAAGAACGACAGGCGCGCGGCGCTGTCTCGGTCGAGCTTCAGGAAGCGGCCGGCGGTGATCGTGATTCCGGAGCGGGAGACGCCCGGCATCAGCGAGAGCGCCTGAGCCGCGCCGACGCCGAGCGCCGTCCAGAGGCCGAGATCCTCGAGCCTGCGCGTCTGCGCGCTGCGGTCGGCGATCCAGAGAATCACGCCGAAGACGGCGAGGTTGATCGCGATCTGCCACGGCGCGCCGAGGTGGTCCTCGATCAGCTTCTCGCCGAGAGCCCCGGCGAGTGCCGCGGGGATCGAGGCGACGAAGACGAGCCAGGCGATCTTCTCGTCGGCCGTCTCGATCGCCCGGCGGCCTACCGAGCGGAACCAGGCCGCGACGAGCCGGCCGATGTCGGCCCAGAAGTAGACGACGACCGCGACGAGCGTCCCGAGGTGGAGAGCGACGTCGAAGGTCTTGTTGAAGTCCTTGTTCTCCTCGAGGTAGTGCCACTCGAAGAGCCACGGCACGAGGATCAGGTGGCCGGACGACGAGATCGGCAGGAGCTCCGTCAGCCCCTGGACGACGCCGAGGACGAACGCCTGCCAGTCGGTGAGCTTGCCCGCCTCTTCGCCGACTCCGGCGAGCGCGAGCACGAAGGCGACGGCGAGCAGCCCGAGCGCGGTTCCGTAGACGACTGCGCGTCGCCGCATCGGCGGGACGGTACTGGAAACTCGGAATGTGTCCGACTGGTGAGAGTTCGGCGAGCGTAGGGTGAGAAACGACTCAGCCGGTTTTCCCCAGCTGTGGAGAAGGCATCCCTTTTGGCTGGGCTTCGAGCTTGTAGCCGACGCCGTAGCGGGTGTGGACGAAGGTGTGCCGCGGAGTGCGGTGGTCGATCTTCTCCCGCAGCTTGCGGACGAAGACGTCGACGGTGCGGTCGCGCCGGGTGAGGCGCCGGCCCCAGATCCTCTGAAGCAGCTCGTCACGCGTCAGGACGCGTCCGTGATCGAGCGCGAGCGCGTACAGGAGCCGGAACTCCGTCGGCGTCAGCTCGACGCTTCGTCCCTCGACGTAGGCCTGGACGCTGCGCGGATCGACGCGCAGCTCCTCGATCTCGATCGGCTCTCCACGCTCGGCGTCCTGGGCCCGCACCCCGCGTCGCGCGGCGACTCGCACGCGCGCGACGAGCTCCTTCATCGAGAAGGGCTTCACCAGGTAGTCGTCGGCGCCGATCTCGAGCGCGTGGATCCGGTCCTGCTCGCTGCCTCGCGCGCTGACGACGACGATCGGCGTGCCGATTCCCTCACCGCGCGCGGTCTCGATCACCTTCCACCCGTCGAGCAGCGGCAGCATGAGATCGAGCACGCAGACGTCGGGCCGCTCGTAACGGAGCCGCGTGATCCCGGCTTCGCCGTTTTGCACCCAGAGCGGGTCGAACCCCGCGTCGGTGAGGTGGCTCGCCATGCCCTTGGCGATGAGCTCGTCGTCCTCGACGATCAGGACCTTCGCCATTGCTCAGAGATCTTTTACGTTCGAGTCGGGCGAAGGGGTAGAGGCCTGGTGAAAGGTTCGTAACCGAGTGGTGAAGACCTGGACCAAACGTCAACGGCTCGCCCCCAGAGCCGTTGCCTCCTCCGCCGAGTCGACCGGAGCGCGAGGCTCTAGCCGTGGCTCCGATCGTCCCCGCTGGTGGTGCAGCAAGTCTCGACGCGAAGTGAGCGACAGTGGGGATCAGGGTGGTGAAGAAGACGTGAGAAGGAGGTTGTCTGCCGCGTGTGGCTTGACATATCGATGAACGTCGTTACGATAACTGTCGATATGTCTGGAACTGCCGATCTCATCGAGTGCTGCCGTCCGCTTGCGTCGGCAGGCCTCGCCGAGGACGAAGCGGAGGCGACGGCGCGGCTCTTCAAGGCGCTAGGCGAACCGGCTCGAGTCAAGATCGTCAACCTGCTGGCGCGAAGCGACGGACCGGTGTGTGCATGCGAGATCGTCCCGGCCCTCGACCTCGCGCAGGCAACTGTCAGTCACCACCTGAAGAAGCTGACGCAGTCGGGGCTCCTTGATCGCGAGCAACGAGGAAAGTGGGCCTATTTCTCGCTCAACGCGAAGGCGGCTGCGCAGCTCGAGACCATCGTTCGATTCCCGGAGGTTGTCCGATGAGCACCGATACGACCGAACCGATTCTCTGCGCGAGCAAGTGCGCGCCCGCTACGCCGAGTCTGCGCAGGCCGTTGCGCACGGAGAAAAGGAGGGCTGCGGAAGCGGCTCGTGTTGCGACGATGAGGCCGGCTTCGGCGAAGCGCTCTACAGCGCCGAGCAGCGCGGTGAGCTCCCCGATGCTGCGGCGCTCGCCTCGCTCGGCTGCGGCAACCCGACGGCTGTCGCCGATCTACGCGAGGGCGAGGTCGTGCTCGACCTCGGCTCGGGCGGCGGGATCGACGTCATCCTCTCGGCGAAGCGCGTCGGGCCGACCGGCGTGGCCTACGGCCTGGACATGACCGACGAGATGCTTGCCCTCGCCCAGCAGAACGCGCGCGAGGCCGGAGTGACGAACGTCCACTTCCTGAAGGGGCTGATCGAGGAGGTTCCGCTCCCGGCCGGCTCGGTCGACGTCGTCATCTCCAACTGCGTCATCAACCTCTCGACCGACAAGGCCGCCGTGCTGACCGAGATGGCGCGCGTCTTGAAGCCCGGAGGAAGGCTCGGCATCAGCGATGTCGTCGCCGAGGACCGGCTCTCGGTCGCCGAGCGGGCTGAGCGGGGAAGCCATGTTGGCTGCATCGCCGGCGCGCTCTCGAGAGGCGAGTACGTCGCCGGCCTCGAGGCCGCCGGCTTCGACGACATCAGCGTGGACTTCACGCACGAGGTGGCGGACGGCATGCACGGGGCAATCGTCAAGGCTGTGAAGAGCTCGGAGCGCAGACCTCGGGCCCTGCCAATCGCGCAAGCGGCGAGTAGCGCCGGCTGCTGCTAGGCGAGTAGCTCGCGCGGCACTGCGAGGGGCTCCTCGCGAACGCGGAAGTAGGCGCAGCTTCCGCGCTGCTCGCGCTCGACGCCTAGCGGGCGTGTCGAGGCGCTAGGCGAGCGCGACCGCAGGCTGCTCCCGGGCTCCTTCGACCGCAGCCAACAGCGCATCGACCACGGCCGAGAAGATGTCGCGGTCGAGCGAGTACTCGTCGTTGAACTCGACGGCGCCGTTGATCTCGATTACGACCCAGCCGCCCTCACGGGTCGGCATCAGATCGACACCGACCAGGTCACCTTCGACGGCCGCGGCGGCCGCAACCGCGAGCTCACGCGCCGCCTGGGGCGGCGTCGTCGCCTCGCGCTCGGCGCCCAGAGCGACATTCGTGCGCCACTCGCCCTCGGCTGCGAGGCGGCGAACTGCGCCGACGACCTGTCCGCCGGCGACCACGAGCCTCAGGTCGTGACCGAGCGGCGGGATGAGCTCCTGGACGAGGACCCCCTGGCGCCGGAACCACGAACGCGTCGAGAGCTCTTCGAGGCAGGTCACGAGCTCTGCTCGGCTCTCGCAAAGCGTGACGTCCCGGCCCCAGCTCCCGAACCGGGGCTTGACGACGACCGGTAGCTCGATGGGAGAGATCGCGCGCGGCGCGATCACGTGGGCAGTGCGCGGATGCGGCAGGCTCGCTGCGTGAAGGATGCGAGAGGTCTGCAGCTTGTCGTGCGTGGCCAAAAGCGTTCGCATCCTGTTCAGCACCTGGACGCCGTCGGCCTCGAGACGACCGATCTCCCAGATACCGGGCTCGATCCCGTCCAGGCTGGGAAGCACGTCGAGCCGAGCGAGTACCGCGTCACTCGGGCCGAGCAGCCCGAGCATCCGCGTCGGCGGCACGATCACGAGCTCCACTCCACGAGGAGCGGCCTCGACGAGCCTCAGGTTCGTCTCGTTATGGCGGTGAGCGACGAGCGCGATCTGCATCGCGCACAGTGTGCGGTCTCGGAAAGTCGAAAAACCCTGCTCAACCACATTTTCTCCACTTCTCTACCGGACTTACTCAGAGACCGTCTCATCCTTGCGCTGCGCTTCGAGCTTATATCCAACACCGTAGCGTGTCTGAAGGAATGTGTGAACAGGCGCGCGGCGGTCGATCTTGTCGCGAAGCTTGCGCACGAAGACGTCCACCGTTCGGTCCCGGTGGCCCTCGCGCCTGCCCCACAGTTTCTGGAGCAATTCGTCTCTGCTGACGACTCGACCCTGCTCCAGCGCGAGTGCGTAGAGGAGACGGAACTCGGTCGGTGTCAAGCCGGTGCTCTCACCGTCGATGTAGGCCTGCACCTGATCGGGGTCGATCCGAAGCTCCTCGATCTCGATCGCCTCCCCTTGGTTCTTCTCCTGGCCCCGGGTGCCGCGGCGGGACGCGGCATGGACTCGGGCGACGAGCTCCTTCATCGAGAACGGCTTGACGAGATAGTCGTCGGCTCCGATCTCGAGGGCATGGACGCGGTCGTGCTCCGTGCCCCGCGCGCTGACCACGATGATCGGCGTTCCGATGCCCTCCGCTCTCGCCTGCTCGATGAGGCGCCAGCCGTCCACGCCGGGCAGCATCAGGTCGACGACGCAGACCGCAGGGTGCTCGAATCGCAGCCGCGCCAAGCCCGCCTCCCCGTGGCTCACCGAGACCGGGTCGAAGCCGGCGCTCGCGAGGTGGCTTGCCATGCCCTGTGCAATGACTTCGTCGTCTTCGACGATGAGGACCTTCGCCATACTGAGCACGATAATGAAGCGGCTGTTCGGCGCGGCGAAGGCCGACATCGAAGCGGAAGCCCGCGCGCTCAGAATCGAGGCGGCGCGGGCGCGGGTACTCGTCGAAGAGAGCAGGGAGATCGTCATCGTGCTCGACGGGGAGCTCAACGTCCTCGCAGCCAGCCGCCGTGCACGTGAAGCCATTGACGGCCTCGCCGACGGCCACCCGCTTCCGACCCAGCTCCTCCAGGGGTCGACGTACGAGCCGGTCCTTGTCCCGTACGAGGTCAACGGCGACCGGGAGACGCTCGTCTACCTCCGCGAGGCTGGAGAGCTGCCTGCGTACGAGGAACTGCGGGCCGGGTTCACCGCGGCGGTCTCTCACGAGCTGCGGACGCCGCTGGCGCGCCTCCTTGCCCTGCTCGAGACCGCCTCGCTTCCCGGCGCGGACCCCCTGGAGCTTCTCGAACAGGGTCGCCGGGAGGTCGAGCAGATGAGGGAGCTGATCGACGACGTGCTCTTCCTGAGCGAGCTCGAGACCGGTCGCACGACCGTCGTCCTCGGTCTACACGATCCGGAGCCGGTGCTGAACGAGGTCGCGGAAGAGCTTCGGGAGAGCGCTGATCGGGCCGGCGTCACCCTTGTGTTCGACGCGGAGCCGGGAGTGGAGGTTCCTCTCCGACCGCGCATGCTGAGGATGGTCGTGGAGAACCTGGCCGAGAACGCTCTTCGTCATGCTGGTCCCGGAACGACTTTCGCGCTGACGGTCGGAGAGGACGGCGGCGACGTAGTGGTCACCGCCGTTGACGACGGGGTGGGCGTCGATGCCGACGATCTACCTCGTCTCTTCGAACGCTTCTACCGGAGCGATCGCGCGCGTGCTTCGCGTGGGACCGGACTCGGTCTGGCCATCGTGAAGCATGTCGTCACCTCGGCGGGTGGGTCCATCGAAGCGAGCGCGACGCCGGGCCATGGGCTCACCATCAGCTGCCGGTTCCACGGCGGCTAGGCGAGTTCACCACATGTTCACTAGTCGGTAACCGCATCGCGACGCCTGGAGTGCCCAGAATCCGGTCCGGATGGGGGCACGTTTCCTGCTTGTCCTGCTCGCGGTCGTCCTAGCGATCCCTGCTGCCGGCTGCGGTCGCTCCCGCCCGGAGGCCGAGCCGGCCGCCACCGGCCCCGCAGACACCGGAGCGTTCGAAGAGGAGCCGCTGAGCGGCAAGATCCGCGCCGACGGATCGAGCACAGTTGGGCCCCTTCTAACCCTCGCCGCCGAGCGGTTTCGCAAGGAGGAACCGGACGTCCGCGTCACCGTCGGCATCTCAGGAACAGGGGGCGGATTCGAGCGCTTCTGCCGGGGAGAGACCGACCTCTCCAGCGCTTCGCGACCGATCGAGGAAGACGAGAAGGCGGCCTGCGAGAAAGAGGGGATCGACTTCATCGAACTGCAGGTTGCGAACGATGGGCTCTCGGTCATCGTCAACCCGGACAACACCTGGGCGAGCTGCCTGACGGTCGATCAGCTCAAGAGAATCTGGCAGCCAGACTCGAAAATCTCTACGTGGAAAGCGGTCGACGGCCAGTTCCCGGACGACGAGCTCACCCTCTTCGGCCCCGGCACCGACTCCGGGACCTTCGACTACTTCACCGACGCGATCGTCGGCGAAGAGGGCGCGAGCCGCGGCGACTACACGGCCAGCGAGGATGACAACGTCACCGTTCAGGGTGTCGCCGGCGAAAAGGGCGCGCTCGGGTACCTCGGCCTCTCGTACCTCGAGGCGAACAAGAAGGACTTGAAGGCGGTCGAGGTCGACGGCGGCGACGGCTGCGTCGCACCCAGCGTCGAGACGGTTCAGGACGGTACGTACAAGCCGCTCTCCCGGCCGCTCTTCGTCTACATCAAGACGAGCTCACTCGAGCGCGTCGAAGTCGAGACGTTCGCGGTCTACCTACTCGACAACGCAGAAAGCCTTGCGCGCGGGGCGCTCTTCGTGCCACTGACGCCCGAGCAGCTCGACGAAGCGTTCAGCATCCTCGACGGGGCTTCGGCCGGCGGATGAGTTCACCAGATTTTCCCCACGCCTTTACCTCAAAGGTACCCACCTGCCATCCGCCCGAGCCGAAGATCGCAGGGACCTACGAGCTTGGAGGGAGAAGAATGAAAAGACTGTCTCACGGGACTTCGGTCCTTGCGGTCATGGTCGCGGTCCTCGCACTTGCGCTCGCCGCTGCGGCCACAGCTTCGACGAGTCGTACTGGTGTCTCGGGCAAGATCTCGGCCGACGGCTCGAGCACGGTTGGCCCGTACGTCACGGCTGCCGCCGAACGTTTCGAGCGGCGAAACCCGGGCGCCCAGGTAACGGTCGGCATCTCGGGGACGGGCGGTGGGTTCGAGCGCTTCTGCAGGGGCGAGACGGACCTGTCGAACGCATCGAGGCCGATCAAGCAGTCGGAGTCGGCGAAATGCCGCGAGAACGGCGTCCGGTATATCCCGTTCCTCGTTGCGAACGACGGCCTCTCCGTTGTCGTCAACAAGGGCGTGACGTGGATCAACTGCATCACCCCCGCGGAGCTGAAGAAGATCTGGGACAAGGGCTCGACTGTGGAGAACTGGAGCCAGGTGCGGCAGGGCTTCCCGAACGTGCCGCTGAAGCTCTACGGGCCGGGCACGGACTCCGGCACGTTCGACTTCTTCACGGAGAAGATCAACGGCAAGGCGAAGCAGAGCCGCTCTGCTACACAGCGAGCGAGGACGACAACGTGCTCGTCCGCGGTGTCGAGGGCGATCGCGGAGCGATGGGCTACTTCGGCTACTCCTACTACGTGGAGAACAAGAGCCGTCTCAAGCTGCTGAAGATCCACAACGGCAGCCGATGCGTGGCGCCGAGCATCGCGACCGTCCAGGCCGGAACGTACAAGCCTCTCTCGAGGCCGCTCTTCGTCTACGCGAAGCGCACGTCGTTCCAGCGCGCGGTGGTGCGGGCGTTCATCAAGTACATCATCCTGAACGAGCGCACCATTGCGCGGGCGTCACGCTATGTGCCGCTCACACCGGCGCAGCTGAGGAAGGCCAAGCGGCAGTACAACAACGCGATCAAGGGCAGCTAGGGAGTGTGGGGGCTCACGGTCTAAGTGGCGACACGTGAGCTCTCTCCTGCCGTTCCGCACCTCCGAGCGGCACGAAGGCGCTGGGGCGAGGACGTCATCAAGGGCGTCCTCGCCCTCTGCGCATTCGTTTCGGTGGCAACGACGGTCGGGATCGTCGTTGCGCTCTTCCTGCCCGCGATCGAGTTCTTCCGCGAGGTTTCGATCTGGGACTACCTCACCGGCACGGAGTGGACCGCGCTCTTCAGCGAGCCGCAGTTCGGAGTGCTGCCGCTCGTCGGGGGCACGTTCCTCGTCGTCCTCTTCGCCGCGCTCGTGTGCGCCCCATTCGGGCTTGGCGCCGCGATCTACCTGAGCGAGTACGCGCACAGCCGGGCCCGCGCCTTCCTGAAGCCGACGCTCGAGATTCTCGCCGGCATACCGACCGTCGTCTACGGCTACTTCGCTCTGACTTTCGTCACGCCGCTCCTGCAGGACGTCGGCTTCGACGTCGGGACATTCAACGCGTTGAGCGCGGCACTCGTCATGGGCATCATGCTGCTCCCGACCGTCGCGTCGCTTTCGGAAGACGCGATGTCGGCCGTGCCTCGGGACCTGCGTCACGGCGCCTACGCGCTGGGCTCGACCCGCCTTCAGGTGTCCACCCGCATCGTCGTGCCCGCAGCTATCTCCGGCATCATCGCCTCGTTCGTCCTCGCCATCTCTCGTGCGGTCGGCGAGACGATGATCGTGCTGATCGCGGCCGGTGGCCAACCCAATCTGACCCTCGACCCGAGGGAGCAGGTCCAGACGATGACGGCGTTCATGGGCGCGACGGCTCAAGGTGACGTCGAGACGGGGTCGACCGCGTACAAGACCATCTTCGCCGTCGGCGCGACGCTGTTCGTGCTGACGCTTCTGATGAACCTCGTCTCGATCCGGCTCACACGCCGCTTCCGCGAGGTCTACGAATGAGCGCGGTGCCCGGAGCGCTGAGGGGCGAGAGGCGCCGTGGCCGCGTCAGCGGTGTGCTGTTCCACGGGTTCCTGCTCTTCTCGCTCGCGCTCGGGATCGGGACCCTTGTCGCGCTGCTCGCCCAGGTTGTGATCAAAGGCTGGAGCAATGTCGACGCGGTGCTGTTGTTCGAGCCGCCGTCGGCGGATCCAGCCATCGCCGGCGCGAGGCCCGCGATCCTCGCCACGATCTACCTCGGCCTGCTGGTCATCGCGCTGACGGTGCCCATTGGGGTGGCGACGGCGATCTACCTCGAGGAGTACGCGGACAAGGACCGCTGGTACAACCGACTGCTCGAGGTCAACATTCAGAACCTCGCTGCTGTGCCGTCGATCGTCTACGGCCTGCTCGGCGCGGCCTTTCTCGTACGTGGGCTCGGACTCGGACGCGTGCTGCTCGCCGGCGCATTCATCCTCACCCTCCTCGTGCTCCCGACCGTGATCATCGCCGCCCGCGAGGGGATTCGCGCGGTGCCGGGCTCGATCCGCGAAGCTGCCTACGCACTGGGTGCGACGAGGTGGCAGGTCGTCTGGCGTCAGGTGCTCCCCGCCGCGACTCCCGGGATCGCGACGGGGTCGATCCTCGCCCTCTCGCGCGCGCTCGGCGAGACCGCCCCGCTCCTGCTCGTCGGTGCACTGACCTATGTCTCCTTCAACCCGACGCTGCTCGGCGACTTCACGGCACTGCCGGTACAGATCTTCCAGTACATCCAGCGCCCGCAGGAGGCGTTCAAGACCGTGGCTGCTGCCGGAATGGTCGTGCTGCTCGTCATCCTGCTGCTCTTGAACTCCGTTGCGATCTGGCTCCGCAATCGATACCAGACAAAGTGGTGAGAAATGGCTGAACCAAGTAACACGCCTGCAACAATCAGCGAGGTGAGCCTCGAGAAACTCGTCCAGCGAGACGACCGCGGCCGTCCGTCGCGGGCAGCGCAGAACGTCGTCTTCGAGGTGCAGAACCTGGGCGTCTCGTATGACGGCTCGCCCGCGCTGAAGGACGTCTCGCTCGAGATCTACCAAAACTGCGTGACGGCGTTCATCGGCCCTTCGGGCTGCGGGAAGAGCACGTTCATCCGCTGCTTCAACCACTTGAACGCTCTGATTCCCGGAGCTCGGATCCAGGGCAAGATCCTCTACCACGAGCAGGATCTGTACGGGCCCGGCGTCGACCCGGTCGAGGTGCGCAAGCGCATCGGGATGGTCTTCCAGAAGCCAAACCCGTTTCCGAAGTCGATCTACGACAACGTCGCCTTCGGGCCGCGCGTGCTGGGGATGACCGGCGACCTCGACGGCCGCGTCGAGCGCGCTCTCCAGCAGGCGGCGCTGTGGGACGAGGTCGGGCATCGCCTGAAGAGCAGCGCGCTCAGCCTCTCGGGCGGGCAGCAGCAGCGGTTGTGCATCGCGCGCTGTCTTGCCGTCGAGCCGGAAGTGATCCTCATGGACGAGCCGGCCTCGGCGCTCGACCCGATCGCAACGACGAGGATCGAGGACCTGATGCACGAGCTGAAGGCCGAGTACACGATCGTCGTCGTCACCCACAACATGCAGCAGGCGGCGCGCGTCGCCGACATGACTGCGTTCTTCAGCATCGAGCGCGGCGAAGAGAACGAACGCTCGGGGATCCTGGTCGAGTACGACCTGACCGAGAAGATCTTCACCCAGCCGAGCGACAAGCGGACGGAGGACTACGTGACGGGTCGATTCGGATGAGGGCGACGCTCCAGGAAGAGCTGGACACGCTGCAGTCGACGCTCTTGGAAGAAGGAGAGCTTGTCCTGAGGGCGCTTCGCGGATCGATGGAAGCGCTCGAGAACCGAGATCCCGAGCTGGCCGACGAAGTCATTGCGTTCGACGATGAGGTCGACCGCCAGTACGTCGGGATCGAAGAAAACATCGCGTCGCTGCTCGCCCGTCAGGCGCCCGCGGCGGGAGATCTACGCCTTGTGCTGGCGATGCTGCACACCAATCTCCACCTCGAGCGTATGGCGGACTACTGCGTGACGATCGCCAAGCTGACCAAGCTCGTCTACGGGATCACCCCCGACCAGAGGATGATGGTCGCTTTCCAGGAGATGGGCGCGCGCTGCGAGGAGATGATCCGCGCTGCGCTCCAATCGTTCGCCAATCGCGATGTGGCGGTCGCTGAGTCCCTGGTGGAGCTCGACGAGCTCGTCGATCGAGGGAACCGCCGCGTCATGGGGCACGTGCTCTCACTCGGCTCGAATCCCGCCATTCGCGAGTGGGGCCTTCGCATGATCGTGGTCTCGCGCTGCCTGGAGCGGATCGGTGACCACGCCGTGGACATCGGGGAGCAGACCGCGTACCTGGTGACGGGCGAGTTCCGCGAGTTCACCGACGCCTCGAACGCCGAGCGCCTCGATAGCTAGTAAGAATCCGCCTCGCACATGAAGCTGGCGTTCGTTCCCAAGACGACGGAGTTCTACGACTTCTTCACGCGCGCGGGCGAGAACCTGCTCGCGACCGCGCGCCTGGCCGAGCAGCGCTTCCGCGAGTTCCCGGAGACGAGCGTCGACCACGAGCAGGTGAAGGACCTCGAGAACCAGGGCGACGAGCTGACCCGGGAGATCATCGACCTCATCAACACCCAGTACATCACGCCCTTCGACCGGGAGGACATCTACGAGCTCGCGAAGGTGATCGACGACGTCGTCGACTACATCGAGCACGCATCCGAGCTCCTCGATCTCTACCAGGTCGACTCGCGAATGGAGCAGTCGGTCGAGCAGTGCCGCGTCCTGGTCGAGATCGCCGAGCACCTCTCGAAGGCGCTCGCCGAGCTGCGCCAGCTCCGCCGGGTCGAGCAGCACATCGTCGCGGTGAAGCGCCTCGAGGACGAGGGCGACCAGATCGAGCGGAAGGCGATAGCAGCGCTCTTCCGCGAGGACGTCGACCCGCTGACCGTCATTCGCTGGAAGGACATCTTCGAAGCGCTCGAGGATGCCGTCGACGCCTGCGAAACCGCGGCCGACCTCGTCGGCAACATCGTCGTCAAGAACGTCTGACGGCCATGGACGCCACGCTCGTCGCCGTTGTCGTGATCGCGCTCTTCTTCGACTTCACGAACGGCTTCCACGACACAGCGAACTCGGTCGCTACGAGTGTCTCCACGCGGGCGCTGTCGCCTCGCGCCGCGGTGATCAGCTCGGCGATCCTCAACTTCATCGGGGCGTTCTTCTTCTTCAAGGTCGCCGCCACCGTCGCCACGGGAATCGTCAACGCCGAGGTGATCACGCTGAAGGTCGTGCTCGCAGGGCTCGTCGGGGCGATCACGTGGAACCTCGTCACGTGGTACCTGGGCCTCCCGTCCAGCTCGAGCCATGCCTTGATCGGTGGAATCGTCGGGTCGGCCGTGGCCGCGACCGGAAGCTTCGACGTCGTCAACTGGAGCGGGCTCAAGGAGAAGGTGCTCATTCCTTCGCTCCTCGCGCCGACATTCGGTTTCCTCGGGGCGCTGCTGCTGATGACCGTCACGCTCTGGCTCGTCCGCAGGCGGGCTCCGGGCGCCGTCAACCGGCTTTTTCGCAGGCTGCAGCTCGTTTCAGGAGGGTTCGTCGCCTTCACGCACGGCACGAACGACGCCCAGAAGACGATGGGCATCATCACGCTGGCGCTCATCGCTTCCGGCCACCTCGAGGCCGAGCCGTTTCACGTGCCGCTCTGGGTGACGGTCAGCGCCGCGACCGCGATGGCCCTGGGCACCTATGCGGGCGGCTGGCGGATCATCCGGACGCTCGGGCAGCGCATCGCGAAGCTCGAGCCTCCCCAGGGATTCGCGGCCCAGACGTCGACCGCTGCCATCCTCTGGTTTACCGCCCGCTATGGATTCCCGGTCTCGACGACGCAGACGATCAGCGGCTCCGTGCTCGGCGCCGGGGCGAGCACGCGGCTGTCGGCGGTCCGGTGGGGAGTCGCGGGGAACATCCTCCTCGCGTGGATCCTCACCAT
>Ga0193741_1000044_pt1 | contig 30149 bp, 28 predicted proteins | sample L2s2metaG_FD_143059 | JGI IMG/M metagenome (GOLD analysis project Ga0193741, IMG submission 143059) | Soil microbial communities from a riparian zone of the East river system, Colorado, United States - L2s2 | ecosystem: Environmental > Terrestrial > Soil > Riparian zone | place: USA: East River...
GGAGGCCAGTTATTTCGACGTCGCCGCCGACCTGAAACCCCTGCTGCATTTGTGGTCGCTCGGCGTCGAGGAGCAGTTCTATTTCGCCTGGCCCGTGCTGCTGATTCTCGCCGCACGCTGGCGTCGCGGGCCGCTCGTCGCGACCCTCGCGATCGGAACGCTCTCGTTCCTGGTCTCGATCTTGACGGTGCGGATCGATCGGACCCCGGCTTTTTATGCGCCCTGGAATCGTTTCTGGGAGTTGCTGGCCGGGGCGACCCTCGCCTGCATCGACGCGGACGTCGCCCTCAGGGCGTGGAAGGATCGGGTGTTGTCGCGTCGATCGGTTGCCGAGTGTGCCGCGACGGCCGGCCTGATCGCGATCATCGCCGGTGTCTGGTTGATCGATCGCAGACGCGTCTTTCCGGGCCTGTGGGTGATGTTGCCGGTCGGCGGCACCGCTCTCCTGATCATTGCCGGTCCGCGAGCGTGGCTGAATCGCACGGTGCTCTCACAGCCGCCAGTCGTGTTCGTTGGCCTGATCAGTTATCCGCTCTACCTGTGGCATTGGCCGCTGCTGTCGGTGGCGCACCTGGTCCTGAGCGACATTCCTCCGGCCTCGCTCCGGCTGGCGCTGCTCGCCGCCAGCGTCGCGCTGGCATGGGCCACGTACCGGGTGATCGAACGGCCGATCCGCTTCGGCGCCAGCGCGCGCGTCGCCGTTCCCGCGCTCGCACTGGTGCTGACGGCAGTGGCGGCCGCAGGCACCGTCATCTATTCGCGCGGCGGCATGATCGAGCGGCCCGTCAATCGCAACGAAGCCGGGCGGCTCGTCGACTATTACGAGCGGCTGCGCACGTCCGGACTGGCCGACGCCTACCGGCTCGAGTGCGATTTCAAGCTCCGTCAGTCGCTCGATCCCTCGTGCACGGCGGCCGGCTCCGCGCGGACCGTTTTCCTCTGGGGCGATTCGTTCGCGCAGGCCCTGTCATTGGGTATTCGCGAGAGCCTGCCTGCGGACACGGCCCTGGCACAGGTCGCAACCTCTGCATGCTATCCACAGATCGAGAACGTCGATTTGAGCGTGGCGGATCGACGCTGCGAAACCAGCAATCAATTCGCGATGGCAACGATCCGCAGGCTCCAACCGGACATTCTGATCGTCGCGCAGGCCGACGCGCACCCCATGACGGACTGGCCGGCGCTGACGTTGCGTGCGCTGTCCCTCGGCGCGAAGCAGGTGATCGTCGTTGGCCCCTTTCCACGGTGGCAGCCGACCCTGCCGCGGATTTACGCCGCGCATCATCTGGAGGATCACGCCGAGTACGTCGGCACCGGTCTCGAGACAAAACTCTTCGACATCGACCGCGAGCTGCGTCTGCGCCTTGGCGGCAGCCCGAACGTGACATATCTGTCATTGCTCGATCAACTTTGTCGTGACGCGTCTCGCCAGGGCGCTGAAGGCGCGAAGACCGGGCGCGCCTGCCTCGCGCGCGTGCCCGGAGAAGGCGAGCTCGATCTGATGGCGCTCGATTTCGGCCACCTGACGCCGAAGGGGTCGTCGTATCTCGGGCGGGTCCTCTGGAAGCCGTACCTCGATCGGGTCAGGCGATGATTTATCCCGCTGAAGCGTCGGCGCGAAGGCGGAATACTTGTTGCCCCGGCCGTAACTTGTTGTATCTTCAAAGCGATCGGAATGCCTGACCTGCCATTCGATCCGCCGAAGGAAGCGCCGCGCCGCGGCCCCGCGGCCGTCGCGGCGTCCGACAACGGCGCGACGCTGCGCTACAGCCATCGCGACATCCTCGCGATGTATCCCTCGCTTCGGCTCGACCACCTCCGCTATCTCGAAAAGTGCGGGCTCGTGAAGCCCGCGATCGCCGAGCACGAGCGCTTCTTTGGCTTCGCCGATCTCACGGCGCTCCGCCAGATCGCCGGTGAGCTGCAGCAGGGCGCGACGTTCCGGGCGGTGGTCCGCACGCTGCAATCGTCGCGAACCGGCCAGCTGGCCTTCGATTTCCGTCTCGATGCACACCCGGCGCGCATCATCGAGCTCAAGCCGCGCACGACGCCGCCGCTCGACGCCCAGCCGCCCGGCACCCAGGGCACTATCCCCATCGGCACTCCGGGCACTTCGAGCACCATCGGCACCGGCGTGTTCGGCCCATTGAGTGAGGCGGAACAGTACTTCTTGATGGGCTCGCTGCTCGACGACGGGACGCCGGATCGGGTGGAGGAAGCGGTCAAGGCCTACCGCCGTGCCCTCGAACAGGATCCGGATCTCGTCGCGGCGTTGATCAATCTCGCCAACATTCGTTATTCGAGAGACGAGCTCGCCGAGGCGCAGGCGCTCTACGAGCGCGCGATCACCCTCGACGATTCGTATTTTGAGGCGCACTTCAACCTCGGGAACATCCATCACGATCATGGGCGTTACTCCGAGGCGGAGGCGTCGTATCGCATCGCGCTCGCGCTCAACTACAACTACGCCGACGCGCACTTCTATCTCGCGGTGACCCTCGAGAAGATGGGCCGCTCGATCGATGCCCGCGCGCACTGGAAATCCTACGAGCGGCTCGCCCCCAACGGCGAGTGGGTCGAGCTCGCCAGGGAGTTCTCCGACTGACGCGTCTGGGGCGCCGAGCTCCGATCATCCTGCTTCTGATCGCGGCCGCCGTGTACCTGTGGCGGCTGCACGATGCGCCGATGTATCTCGCTGCCGACGAAGCGTTCATCGCCAACGACGCCTTTGCGATCGCCACGACGGGCCGCACCCTCGATGGCGTGTTCCTGCCGCTCTACGTGTACGTTCCGATCAGCACCAGCTGGTTCATGCCGTATATCTATTACTGGACGGCGATCTGGCTGCAGCTGTTGCCGTTGGCTGAGTGGTCGATCCGCGTGCCCACGGCGATCATCGGCCTCGCCGGATTGATCCTCGCCTACCGCGTCTCCCGCCGGCTGCTCGGTGATCGCGCCCTCGCGTTGATGGCGACGGCGATGCTGGGGTGCGCGCCGACCTATTTCATCCTCAGCCGCTACGCGCTCGACTACATCTATCCGATCCCCTTCATCCTCGGATGGTTGTATTGCCTGATGACCGGACTCGAAAGCGGACGCTCTCGTCGATGGCTGGTCGCGGCGGGCCTGTGCCTCGGCGCGGGCTTTTACAGTTACATCGCCTCGGTGGCGTTGATGCCGATCTATTGCGCGCTGACGCTCGCCGTCCTGATTGCCGCGAAGCGGCCGGCGCGCGATCATGCGGCGCTTGCTGCCGGCTTCGCCATTCCGCTGATCGTCTTCGCGATCTGGCTCCTGCAGCATCCCGACGTTGTTCGGACCACGGCCGAACGTTACGGGTTTGCCGGACAGGCCGTCAGCGGCGCGCCCATGGACCTCGCAGCGATCGCGGATCGCTATTGGCGATTCTTCCATCCTGATTTCCTGTTCCTCACCGGTGATACGTACCTGCCGTTCTCGACGCGCACCGCCGGTGTGTTTCCACTCGCCGGCGCGCTGCTGATCGCGCTCGGTGTGTTTGCGGCGATCGGTCCGGCCCGTTCGCCGATGACACTGTTGCTCCTGGCCGGCTTTCTCGTCGGACCGTTGCCGGCAGCGTTCCTCGACGATCCCGGCGCGATCCGACGCGCCATGGGCATGCTGCCCTTCGGCGCCTTGCTTGCGGGCCTTGGCGCCGGCCAGCTGGCGCGGATCTCGCGCGTGCCGTACTTGAAGGTCGCCGGCTATCTCGCCGGCCTCGCCGCGGCCGTTGCCGGCGTCGGCTACCTGGCGTGGATTTATTTCGAACAGGCCCGCGTGTCGCCCACGGGATTGAAGGTCGCGGCCGCATCGATCGTGCTGATCGGCATGACCGCGCTTGCCGATCGCATGCGACACGGCAGGGCGGTCATGATCGGCGTCGCCGCGGCAATCGCGATGCAGTTCGTCGTGTTCCAGTTCGAGTATCACGGCGAGTACCGGCTGCGATCGGCCGCGTGGTTGAACGGCAACCTTCGCGGCGCCATGCTTCGGCTGATCGAGGAACACGACAAGCGTCCCGGCAGTAAAATCTATTTCGCCACGTTCCGAAACGGCAAGGGCGATTGGGACTTAAAAAACCGCTACCTGCCGCCGTACTGGCAGTTCTATGTCGTGAAGCAAAGGCGTCAGGACTTGATGGCGGACACCGTGTTCATGGAACCGACCGCGGATATCCGGACGATTCCACCAGGCAGCGTGGTGCTGGACAACATTGAAGATCCGAATCTCAAGCAGTTGCTCGAGTCGGGCTCGACGCGCGTTGCCGACATTCCGGAAGCGGATCGCGAAGCGTTCATGACGATGGTGATCAGATGATCAAGGCGATCCTCGCGGTGCAGGTCATCGTGCTGTCGCTGTTGTTCCTACTGGCCGCGGATCTCTACGCGCACAAGCGCGTCGAGATGGTCGGCGGCTTCAACATCTGGGGCTATCGCGGCGCCGTCGTGAAGCAGCGCGTGTCCGGCGATGCGCGCATCCTGCTGCTTGGCGGCACGCGCGCCTACGGCTATGGCGCCAGTGCCACAGACACGATCGCGTATGCGCTCGAGTGGGAGTTGACGGTGCAGACGCATCGGCGCACGACCGTGATCGACGCGGCCCAGATGGGCGCGACCGCATCCGACTACGCCGCCATGGTCGACCGTCACGTCGATCTCGATCCCGACGTGATCGTGTTGTACGACGACCTCGGCTATGCAGCCACACGCCCGCGCCGGTCGTCGGTCGCCAGCGCCTTCAATGGGTATGAGCCGATTCTTCCCCTGGTGCTCGAAGAGAAAGGCATGTTCCTTCGGCAGAGGGATTCCGTGGTGTCGCGGTCGCTCGGCTGGATGTTCCAGACGATCGGACGCGGGCTGAAGAACGTCGAGTCGAGCGAGGCGCCGCTCAATCCTGGTGAATACGCGGCGCTCATGATCGCGGCGGCCGAGCGGGCCGTGCCGCACGCCATCGTGTTGATCGTGGTCGATCCGCCGCAGCATCCGGTGCAACACCAGCATTGGCAGGAACTGCGCGATCGCCTCGCGGCGCGTGCCGATCCGCGTCTCAAGCTGCGCCAGTTGCCGGAAGTGGCGAACCCATCGGATTTGCTGGACGGCTACAGTTACGGCGGCGCCGCGCGCGGCCGCGTGATGCGCGCCATCCTGCCGGAGTTGCTGGCGTTGTCGGCTGTTTCCGCCGTTCAAGGCGACGACCAGCTGATCCGCGCCGCCCGCGATCGCTCCAACGCCGCGATCGCGAAACACGATCTCGATGGCATCGCCGCCGCCTGGATGGAAGACGTGCATGTCGTCTCGTCGACGAGCGCGCAGACCGCCGGCAAGCGCGCCAATCGCGACCGCATGGCCGCGCAGTTCAAGAACCGCCCCGACGCGATCTACATCCGCAAGCCCGTGACGATCGAGGTCTACGCGTCGTGGAATGTCGCATCCGAACGTGGCGAGTGGACGGGGAAGTGGACCGAGCCAGACGGCGCGTTGGAGATCGGCGGCACCTATCAGGCTCAGTGGCGCAAGGTCGATGGCCGCTGGCTGATCCAGGGAGAGTTGTTCGTGCCCACGCACTGCAAGGGCAGCAAGTACTGCACTCAACGGCCGTGAATCTGGTCAAGTTTGCCTGCGATTTCTCAACCGGCTTGTGGTTTTGCACGGAGAAATGCCGGCCAGGGAAGATCCAAGGAACTCCCCCCGGGGATTGGGATAGCGTTACGCGCTGCAGGCCCCCCCTGCTGCACGAACGACAACTGAATGCCCTCCGATACGTTGAAGGCCATTGCACGTACGCATGCTGCGCGAATTATCTCAGGTGAAGTCACGCCCGCTGACGGCGCGCGGGCGATCTGGACCGACGTGTTCTATCACCTCGATATGGGCGATCACTCCGTCGATCAATTCGTCTATTGGGCTGATGCGATCGAGGATGCGGAGGACGACGAGCGGCGCCGGTTTTGCGAATCCGCGATCATTCGCATCGCCAACGAATTTCTAGATCAGAATCCTGCCTAGTATCTGAAGCGCCAATCGTCGTTCGGCTGATGCGGTTGCTGCTCTTCACGCTTCCGCGGCATGCGCTTCGCCTTGTAGAGCGTGCAGTCCGTGCACCACGAGTCGGCGCTGAAGCCTTCCTTGCCGGCCATCGGCAGCACGTCGCGATGGGTGCAGTGATCCGGAATGCCGTCTTCGGTCGGCTTGCGCCACCGGCACGACAGGAACCGGACGACGGACGGGGAATTATCGGGAGGTGATTCCAAGTGCGGTCTCCACAGCGGACCACGCCCGCTGTTCATGCGGCGATACGAGCGTCACCGCGTGCCCCGACGCGCCCGACCGTCCCGTGCGACCGACGCGGTGCACGTAGGTGTCCGGCGAATCCGGCACTTCGAAATTGATCACGTGCGCGATGCCCTCGATGTCGAGGCCGCGCGCCGCGATGTCGGTGGCCACCAGCACGGGATGCTTCCCCGAGCGGAATCCTTCGACCGCCGACAACCGTTCCTGCTGCGTGCGATCGGCGTGCAGCGCCGCCGCCTTGATGCTCTTCTGCACCAGCGCGCGCGTCAGGCGGTCCGCGTCGATCTTGCGCCGCACGAACACCAGCACCGGACCATCGGACTCGCGCTTGGCGAAGTTCGCGAGCCAGTCGATCTTGGCGCCGCTTTCGACCTTGACCACCTCGTGATCGATCGTCCGCGCCGCGCCGCCCTGGCTGCCGACCTGCACGTAGCGCGGTTCCCGCAACATCTCCTTCGCCATGCGCTGGATCTCGCCAGGCAAGGTCGCGGAGAAGAGCAGCGTCTGCCGATCCGGCGGCAGCGCCGTCATGATCTTCTGCACGTCGGGCCAGAAGCCCATGTCCATCATGCGATCCGCTTCGTCGAGCACCAGCACCTGCACGCGCACGAAGTCGGTGTTGCTGTGCCGCATGTGGTCCATCAGGCGGCCCGGCGTGGCGACGACGATGTCGACGCCCGCTTGCAGCGCGCGCTCCTGCGGACCCATCTCGACGCCGCCGAACACCGCCGCCGACGTCACCGGCGTGTGATACGTCAGCCCGACCAGCGAATCTTCGATCTGTACCGCCAGCTCACGCGTCGGCGCGAGAATCAGCGCCCGCGTGTAATGCTCGCGCTCAGGATCGCCGTAGCCCGGCCGCTCGCTCAGCAGCCGCTCGATGATCGGCGCCGCGAACGCCAGGGTCTTGCCCGTGCCCGTCTCCGCGCACGCCACGACGTCGTGGCCTTCGAGCGCGATCGGAATCACCGCGCCCTGCACCGGGCGTGTGCCTTCGAAGCCGAGCCCGTGAAATCCTGACTCGAGCCGCGGATCGAAACCCATCGAGTCGAACGCCACCGGCGGCGCCTCGACGTCGACAACGATCCAGGGCAGATCCGGCGGTGGCGTCGTGGGCCGCGCCGAAAAAGGTTTTGCGGGCCGGCGGCCGCCTCGGCCGCCACCGCCAGTGCGGCGCCGGCCGGGCCGGCTCGATGATGTGGAATGTCCGTTCAATGGGTATCTATGGGATTAAACATCTGTGTCTAATCTGTGTTTAATCTGTGGCTAACGCGCACGGAACGTGATGATGCCGCGCTGGGGATCGTAGGGCGAGATGCCGACGGTGACCCGGTCGCCCGGGACCACCTTGATGCGGAACCTCCGCATGCGACCGCTCAACTGCGCGAGAACTTCGTGGCCGGCGTCGACTTGCACGCGGTAGAGCCCACCGCTGTGCACCGCGACGACGGTGCCTTGCATATCAATCAGATCGTCTTTACTCATTCAATCCTTGCTGATTCTTGGCCCCTGAGCCCTGATCCCGACCGTTGATTGTGTCATTTTACGTGCGCGATAGGCAAATCGCGTACCGCTTGCTCCACCTGCTGCGCAAGATCCGCGTAATTGTCGCCGGATAAACGCATTGGCCGCCCGAATGTCACGGAAACCGGCCCCGGCTTCGGCCATTTCCAGCTCGTGTGCAGCACGCGATCGGCGCCGTCGATCCGCACCGGGACCACCGGCAGATCCAGCCGCGAGCCGATCATGCCGATGCCGGGTTTGAACGCTTTCATGTCGCCGCTGGCGGATCGCACGCCCTCGGGGAAGATCAGGACGGAGTACCCGTCCCCGGCCACCTCGCCGATGTAGCGCAGCGTCTGCCGCGCGCCGGCTTCGCGCTGCGGCAGCGGGAAGATGTTGAAGAAGAACGCCGACAGGTAATAGTTGAGGCGATTGGTGAGCACTTGCCTCGCCGAAAAACCCTCGGGAAAGAAGTGCGCCTTGAAGAACTCCTTCAGCGCCGCCGGCGCCATGCGCGTCCGCCACGAGCGCGGCAGTGCCATCAGGATCACCGGCACGTCGAAATGGCTCTGATGGTTGGACGCGAACACGACGGGCCCGCTCACGCCCTCGAGGTGCTCGAGCCCGCTGACGCGCACCCACGCGAAGACGCGGCCCAGCGGCAGAATCCAGGTCGCCTGGCTGACGCTCCGGATGATCCGGACGATCCGCCGCCGATTCCACGACGGGAAGTCGACCGGCTCCGCGACCTCGGCCTCCTGCGGCGCCGTCGCAATCACCGCGCGCAGATCGTCGAGCGTCTTCGCGCCCGCGAACCTCGTCTCGTCGATGCGCGTCTGGAACTGATCCTCGAGCGCCACCATCAGCTCGACGCGCTCCAGCGAGCTCAGTCCCAGACCTTCGATTGATGTTGTGCCATCGAGCTGTCGCGCCCCCGCAAACTTCGCGAGCAGTGATTGCAGCTGATCGCCGCCCGTGTTTGCGGATGCAGGCGATGCGCCTGAACCGACCCACTCTTTGATTGCCGCGCGCTTGAGCTTCTTTGTTCCTTCAGTACGTGGAAGGGGACCATCTTTCCAAACTGAGAAACTGCGAATGCGCTGATGATCTGCGAGCTGCGCATTGGCGTTTCGAATGATGGTTTCTGCGTCTGTTCCGGGATCAAGCACGAGCACTGCGTGCACTCGTTCCTCTGAGCTTTCTGTGCCTTCTGTGGCCCTGGTACCGATGACTGCCGACTCGATCACGCCCGTCTGCGCATTCAGCGGCCGTTCCACGTCGTCCGGAAAGACATTCAGTCCTTCCGGCGTCACGATCATTTCCTTCTTGCGCCCGCGGATGAACAAACGTCCTTCCGCATCCTTCTCGCCAATGTCGCCGGTATGTAACCAGCCGTCATCGTCTCGTGTTCTTCCGGCTCCCGGGTCCCGGCTCACGGCTCCCGGCTGCTCGTAGTAGCCAGTCGTCACGTTTTCGCCGCGGACGAGAATCTCGCCATCCTCCGCGATCTTCACTTCGACGCCGGCGATCGGCTTTCCGACCGATCCGGTGTTCGTCTTGAACGGATGATTCATCGTGACGATGGGCGCGGTTTCCGTCAGGCCGTAGCCCTGGATCACGACGAACCCGAGGCGCTTCCAGTAATCCTCCAGCGCCGAGCCGAGCGGCGCGGCGCCGACGATGAACGCCCAGAACTTCAGCCCGAACATCCGGTGAATCTTTCGATACCGCCACCAGCGCGCCGGGATCGACAGCCCTTTCCGTGGTTCGGCCGCGGCCGGATCGATCCGGAGCGCGTGCTCCTTCAGCACGTCGAGGATCTTCGGCACGCACACGATGACCGAGACGCGCCACTCGCGCACGCGCCGGACGATGTCGTGCGGGTTGAAGCTGCGCATGAACACGACGGTGCCGTCGATGAGCGGCGGGATGTTCGTCGCCATCGACTGCCCGAACATATGACTGAGCGGCAGCAGGTTCAGGAAACGGATCGGCGAGAACGGCCGCGCATACTTCTTGTACTTGTCGATCTCCTTCGCGACCGGCACGGTGTTCGCGAGGATGTTGCGATGGCGGATGACGACGCCTTTGGGATCTGCGGTCGCGCCGGACGTGAACACGATCTGCGCGATGTCGTCGCGATCGATCGCGATGGATGGGATGGGCCCGTCAGCGGACCAATCGAGGTCGGCGAGTTTCCACGCCCGCATCGCGCCTGGATCGACGTCATCGCCTGTGAGGACGATGCGCGCATCCACGATGCCGCGAATGCGCTCGGCAAAATCGCGGGACGAGCGGAAGTCGATCGGCACGGCGATCGCGCCGGCGAGCTGGATGCCCCAGTAGCATGCGATCCATTCGGGGCGGTTCTCGCCCCATAACAGGACCTTGTCGCCTTTCAATACACCGTGCGCGATGAGCTTCGCGGCGAATCCGCGCGCCGCCCGTGTCACGTCGGCGTACGAGTGACGTCGTACGCGATAGCCGTCGTCATAGATGAGGAATTCACCGCGGCGCTTTTCCAACGTCCGGAAAAGATCGACCAGTGTCAGCACGGACATCAGTATTACCCGAGTAGAATGGGTTGAACGCAATGCACGTGTTTCTGACGGGCGCCACCGGATACATCGGGTCGGCCGTGCTCGACGCGATGATCAAGGGTGGCCACCGGGTCACGGCGCTGGCGCGCGATCGGGAAAAGGCCGAGCGGCTCCAGGCCAGGGGCGCCGCGACGATCATCGGCGAGCTCGCACTCCCGAAAACCTATCTCAACGCCGTGAAGGCCGCCGACGCGGTCGTGCACACGGCGATGGAGTCGTCTGCGCGAGGCGTCGAGAAGGACAGGCAGGCGCTCGACACGATGCTCGGCGCGCAGACCCAGGCCAGCCAGGCCGACGGCAAGGCGCGCGTCTTCATCTATACGTCCGGCGTGTGGGTGCTTGGCCGCAGCGTCAAGGCGGCTGAAGAAGATGCGCCGCTCGATCCGCCGCCGCACGTCGAATGGCGCCCGGCCCACGAAGAGAAAGTGCTGTCGTCGTTCTCGGCCGCGTTGCGCACCGTCGTGGTGCGGCCCGGCATCGTCTACGGCGGGGGACGCGGCATCGTCTCCGACCTGATCAAGGACGCGCTCAACGGCCTGATTCGCGTCGTCGGCCCCGGCAAGAATCGCTGGCCGAGCATCTACGATCACGACCTCGGCGATCTCTACCTCAAGGTTCTCGAATCGCCGACGGCGGCCGGGATCATTCACGCGACCGATGAATCCGACGAGCGGGTGATCGACATCGCCGAAGCGATCGCCGCGCACGTCTCCCAGAAGCCCGACATTCGCATCGTCCCGCTCACCGAAGCGCGCAAGAAGCTTGGCACCTATGCCGACGCGCTGGCCCTCGATCAGAAAGTTCGCAGTCCGAAGGCCCGTGCGTTAGGATGGGCGCCGACACAAACCGGCGTCATCCATAGCGTGCCGCGCCTTGTCGAAGAATTCCGAAACGCCCAACGGGAACGCTGATCAGGGATCGGGGATCGGGGATCAGGGATCAGTGAATATACTGATCAACATGCGTAAGACAGTTTCTACCGCTCTGTTGGCGTTCGCGATTGGCTGCAGCACGCCTCCGCCGCCGCCTCCACCACCGGGCCCGGCCGAAGATCAGATCACGGCCGCATCGCTCGTCGATCACCTCAAGGTGCTCGCGTCGGATGAATACGAGGGCCGCGCGCCCGCGACTCCCGGCGGGCAGAAGACGCAGGATTACCTCGCGCAGCAATTGAAAGCGATTGGCATCGAGCCCGGAGCGCCTGATGGCACCTACTTCCAGCAGGTGCCGATCGTCGAGTCCGCCGTCGAGCGCAACTTCGTGGTGAGCGTTCCCGGCAACACCTACAAATACATGACGGACGTCGTCGCGTTCTCCGGCGTCGAGAAGGCGCGCGTGCAGGTCCAGGGCGAGGTCGTGTTCGTCGGCTACGGCATCAACGCGCCCGAGCTGAAGTGGAACGACTACGCCGGCGCGAACGTGCGCGGCAAGTGGGTGATGATCATGGTCAACGATCCGCCCGCGCCCGCCGACGAGCCAACGCTGTTCGGCGGCAACGCGCTCACGTATTACGGACGCTGGACCTACAAGTTCGAGGAAGCGGCGCGGCAGGGCGCGGCCGGCGCGTTACTGATTCACACTGACGAATCGGCGACGTATCCCTGGCAGGTCGTGCAGACCTCGTGGAGCGGCACGCAGTATTCATTGCCGCCGCAGGCGGGCGAGCCGGCGCTCGGCATCAAGGCGTGGATGACCAATGCGGCCGCGAAGGATCTCGCGAAGCGCGGCGGCCGCGATCTCGACACCATGCGCGCCGCGGCCAGCACGCGCGGCTTCAAGCCGGTGACGCTCAACATTCGCGCCGCCGCAACGCTGCTGCAGCGCTCGTCGCGAAAGACGGCGGCGAATGTGATCGGCGTGTTGAAGGGCACCAACGCCTCGGAAGGCGTGATCTATTCGGCGCACTGGGATCACTTCGGCATCCGCGATCCGCAACCGGGCGACGCGAAGGACGCCGATCGCATCTTCAACGGCGCCTACGACAACGCGTCGGGTTGCGCCGGTGTGCTCGAAATCGCGAAGGCGTTCGCGAAGGCGCCGCAGAAACCCGCGCGATCGATTTACTTCGCGTTCGTGACGGCGGAGGAGTCGGGATTGCTCGGCTCCGCGTTCCTCGCCGCCAATCCGCCGTTGCCGATCGACAAGATCGCCGCCAACATCAACATCGACGGCGTGAATTACCTCGGCGCTACGAAGGACATGGTTCAACTTGGATCGGAGCGCTCGTCGATCGGACCGATGATCGAGGCGATTCTCAAGGATCGCGGCCGCACGCTGACGGGAGACAACCATCCGGAGCGCGGCTACTTCTTCCGTTCGGACCACTTCTCGTTCGCGAAGCTCGGCGTGCCGGCGATCTCGCTGAGCGAGCCGAAACAGTTCACGGGCGCGAATGCGGCCGATCTGCTCAAGAAGCAGGAGGCCTACAACGACAAGGACTATCACCAGCCGAGCGACCAGTACGATCCCTCGTGGGATTTCACCGGCGGCGCCGACGACATGAAGGTGCTCACGCAGCTGGGATGGCGCATCGCCGCGCAGCCGGAGATGCCGAAGTACAACGCAGGGGATCAGTTCGGCGAAGTGAGGAAGAAATAATTGGAGCTGGTGACGCTCGCCGAGATTACTGAGGCTCGCAATCGCATCCGGGGAACGGCTCTTTACACCCCGATGCTCGAAGTGCCCTGGCCCGGCACCCAGGCACCGAAGGCACCTCAGGCACCCCAGTCACTCTGGCTGAAGGCTGAAAGCCTTCAGCCCATGGGCGCCTTCAAGATCCGCGGCGCGTTCAACATGATCGCGCAGCTGCCGAAAGACAGCCTCACGCGCGGCGTGATCACCTATTCATCGGGCAATCACGGCCAGGCCGTTGCGATGGCGGCGCAGAAACTTGGCGCGCCGGCGGTGATCGTCATGCCGACCACCGCGCCGCAGGTGAAGATCGACGGCTGCAAGAGTTACGGCGCCGAAGTGATCATGGACGGGACGACGTCGCTCGATCGGCAGAAGCGCGCGGAGAAGGAAGCGAGCGCGCGCGGTTTGACGATCGTGCCGCCGTTTGATCACAAGCAGATCATCATCGGCCAGGGCACGATGGGCCTCGAGATCCTGGAGCAGTCTCCGGAAGTCGGCACCGTGTTCGTGCCGGTCGGCGGCGGCGGCATGGCTTCCGGCGTCGCGGCGGCGATCAAGCTGTCGAAGCCGTCAGTGCGCATCGTCGCCGTCGAACCGGTGGGCGCGCCGAAAATGACGAAGTCGCTCGAGGCCGGGCAGCCGATCACGCTGCCGTCGTCGAAGAGCATTGCGGACGGCTTGATGAACCTGCGTCCCGGCGACATCACCTTCGCGCACATCCGTAAGTTCGTCGATGAAGTCGTGATGGTCAGCGAAGCCGACATCGCGGGAACGGTCGGCTGGTTGTTCCGCCACGCGCGATTGGTGGTGGAGCCGAGCGGCGCCGTGACGACAGCCGCCGTTGCCCTCGGCCTTGGCAACGTGGACCTCACAAAGGGACCTGTCGTCGCGGTCGTCTCCGGTGGTAACGTAGCGCCCGAAGCCTTCGCAACATACGTCGCGCAATCGTACTAATGTTTCGCAGGGGCGAGCTTTAGTTCGCCCGCCGCGACGCGCGCGGCATTTCTCGCGCTAGATCCGACGCTTGCCTTCCGCGATCGCTTCGTCGAGCGTGGTGACGACGCTATCCAGCTGCAGTTCGTAGACCGCTCTAAGGATCTCGCCCATGCGAGGGCCCGGTGCGACTCCGAGTTCGATCAAATGCCGACCCAGCAGAATGGGCGCCGGCGGTTTGTGCTCGACACCAAGCGATCGCGCGCGCTCGATGAACCAGTCGATCCCCGAGCAGTCGAACGTGCCCGTGCGGCCGTGACAATCCGATCGCGCGAACCGCGCAAGTAGTTCCAGGTCGACCTTCTGCGCGAGCCGCCGGAACGCGCCGTCGGTCACGGTGTCACGCGCTTTGAAGAACGCCATCGGCCGCAGATGTTCGGTGACGAGGCCAATCACCTGCGCGCGCACGTCAAAGCCATCGAGCGTGTTGACGTTGAGGCGATCGAGAATCTTCGTTGACGGCTCGACACCCATCGCCTCGTGATTCGGCGACTTCACACGGCCATCGATCACCGCCGTAGTCACCGGCTTGCCGAGATCGTGGCAGACGGCGCCGAGCATGATCGCGGCGAGGCGCGGCCGATCGAGATCGCCGTTCAGCTCCCTCGCCTTGTCGATCACCATCAGCGTGTGGATCCACACGTCACCCTCGGGATGCCACTCGGCATCCTGCGGCGTGTCGTAGAGCGGCTCCATCTCGGGAAGGATCTGGTGGATGACGCCGAGCTCGCGCGCGAGCGCGAAGCCGATCGACGGACGCGCCGCCTGGAGCAGCAGCTTTTCGAACTCGCCCCAGATCCGTTCGGCCGGCAGATCGTCGAGCGCGATCGATGCGCAGATGCGAGCCGTGTCCGGATCGATCGTCAGCTCGAAGCGCGCCGCGAACTGCAACGCCCGGAGGACACGGAGGGAATCGTCTGCGAACGTCTCACGATCGACGACTCGGAGGACACGGAGGTCGAGGTCTTTTCGGCCGCTGAACGGATCGAGGTACTCGTCGGTGAGTGGATCCCAGCCGATGGCATTGATGGTGAAGTCGCGCCGTCGAGCGGCCTCCTCGAACGACATCGACGGATCGCCCTCGACGGTGAAGCCCTTGTGCCCGCGGCCGGTCTTCGATTCGCGACGCGGCAATGCGACGTCGATGTCGCCGAGCTTGTAGACCGGAAACGCCTGGCCGGCGGGCACTACCTTGCCCAGCGATTGCAGCAGCGCTTGCAGTTTGTCCTGGGGGATCCCAAAGACCTCGATGTCGAGGTCCTTCGAAGCGCGCTTCAGCAATCGGTCTCGGACAAACCCACCGACACACAGCGCCCTTCCTCCAGCCTCTTGTACGGCCGTAGCGATTCGGTGTGCCTGTTGTTCGAGGGGTTCGACCACGAGTCTTATTCTGCCTCTGGTTCGAGTGAAGCTAGATAGTTCGCCGGCGTCACAATCGCGATGCCCGCGAATGGGTGCAGTGCGAGCAGATCTTTGTCCCCCGTGACAATCACATCAGCGCGGCCGTTGACCGCGGCCTCGAGAAACATGTCGTCGCGAGGATCGCGGCAGGCCCTGACCACCTGAATGATGGGCACAATCTCGATGATCGGCAGTAGCTGTCGGAGAAGGCTCTCGCGAGTGTCGCGTGAGAGGTAGCGATCGAACTTCGGCCCGAGGAGCCTGCCGGTCAGCTCCGCAAACGTCTGCTCAGTTGCAATCAGTTGGCCGTAACGGACGACATGATTGCGTGCTCGGGCGGGTACGGAATCGTCGAGGAGCGCGGCGCTGATCAGGACGTTGGTATCGATGACGACGCGTTCAATCTTCATCCGCCAGCAAGCTCGCCAGCTTCTTGGCAGTCAGGCCCTTGGCCTTCGCCTCGGCAGCAAGAGCTTTGCTGGCTTCCAGAAAGGCGTCCACGTTTCTCGCGCGGATGCGGTCGAACTCCGCCATCGAAAGGATGACGGCAACGTCGCGATCCTGCCGCTGAATCACGATGGGTTCGCGCTGCGCGTCATCAATGAGGGCTCCGAGCCGGTTCTTCGCCTCCGTGGCCGCGACTTTCTTCATGAAGCTATTATAGCTAATTTAGCTGATACAGCTCAAGTTGGACCCATCGAACGAGCTGCCTCCCACTCGTCGGAGACGGTGACTAGGAATTCGATACTGACTATGATGGCGGCCGGGAGCCGCCATGAATACACACCTCAAAGCACGCGCAATAGCGGTAGGTCTTTTCTTGCTCGGCATCGTAGTCGGAATTGCTGTGGACCGTGGCCCAACTCTGCAGGCGCAGAGCTCCAATCGTGTGTTCGAGCTGCGCACCTACACCGCGCCGGAAGGCAAGCTGCCGAACCTGCAGGCTCGTTTCCGCGATCACACCATTCGCATCTTCAACAAGCACGGCATGAAGAGCGTCGGCTACTGGGTGCCGCAGGACGCGCCGACCAGGGACAACACGCTCGTCTACATCATTTCGCACGACAGCCGCGAGCAGGCCAAGAAGAACTGGGCCGACTTCCAGGCCGATCCGGAATGGAAAAAGGTGGCGGCGGAATCGCAGGTCGATGGCCGGATTGTCAGCGCCGTCGTCTCAGTGTTCATGGACGCGACGGATTACTCACCGATTAAATAGGCCACAGATTAAACACAGATTAGACACAGATTAGGAGAGGCTGTGATGCGAATCATCGTCGCCGCAGTGATCGTCTTCGGAGGTCTCGCCACAATGGCGATCGCGCAGGCGCCGCAGCCGGGCAGCGATCCGAACTTCACCGGCGTCGTCACCGCGATGGACGCGAAGGATGTCACCGCGGGCCGGCGCAAGTTTGAAGCGGGCGCGCGATCAGCGTGGCATAGCCACGATAAAGGCCAGTTGCTCTACGCCGAATCGGGACGCATGCGGACCGGCCGGCGCGGCGAAGCGTTCAAGGAATACGCAGCGGGTGGCAGCGAATACACCGCGCCCAACATCGAGCACTGGCACGGCGCGACGCCGAAAGAGGCGCTCGTGCAGGTCAACATCCAGTTCGGCGGCACGACGAAGTGGCTGACGAAGACGACGGATGAGGAATACAACAGGAAATAGGAGAACGCACGTTCGTCTCTTGATCGACATCTGGTCGATGAAGCTGTTCGTGTGGCTGCTCGGCCGCGAGGGCGAGCTCCTCGACTCGCACCTGTTTTTCTTCGACCGCTATTCCGATCTGGCTGACTACCATCGCTCGAAGGGGCGGACGTTGAAAGCCGAACGGCTTGAAGCCATTGCCGAGGCGCATTTCCAGGCTGCGCCCGGCGACGATGACGATCCGCTGGAGGCCGCCGCGATGGCGATGCCAGTGCCGCGACCGCTGCTGAAGACCAACGCCGTGAGCACGACGTGGATGCCGAAGCCACCAAAAGGAAGAACACCGGGCTTGGAGCATTCGCCGGTCAGCTGAAGTGGCGCGACGAAACGCGATAATGCAAGGCGCTACAATTACGATTCAGTGGACAAGGCGCTCGAGCTCCTCAAACAACTGATCGCGGTCGATTCGATCAATCCATCGCTCGTCCCAGGCGCGGCCGGTGAAGCCGCGGTCGCGCGCACGATCGCCGAAGCGATGCGCGACATGGCGCTCACCGTCGAGACTCAGGACGCTGCTCCCGGCCGCCCGAACGTCGTCGGCACGCTGCAGGGCCGCGTCGCCGGACGATCGCTGATGTTCTGCGGTCACATCGACACCGTCGGCGTCTCCGGCATGAAGGCGCCGTTCGATCCCGCCGAGCGCAACGGAAGGATCTACGGCCGCGGCTCCCAGGACATGAAGAGCGGCGTCGCCGCGATGATCGACGTGGCCCGCGTCATCTCGGAATCCGGCGGTCTCGCCGCCGGCAAGCTCGTGATCGCCTGCGTCGTCGATGAAGAGCACGCCAGCATCGGCGCCGATGCGCTGGTGACGCGCTGGCGCGCGGACGCCGCCGTCGTTACCGAACCCACCGATCTGCAGGTCGCGATCGCTCACAAAGGATTCGAGTGGGTCGAGGTCGAGACCGAAGGTGTCGCCGCCCACGGCAGCCGCCCGCGCGAAGGCCGCGACGCGATCAGGTTGATGGGACGGGTGCTGAACGGCCTCGACATGCTCGACAAGCAGCTGCAATCGCGCGCGCCGCACGCGCTGCTCGGCACTGCATCACTGCACGCATCGCTGATCGAAGGCGGCCGGGAGTTGAGCAGCTATCCCGATCGCTGCCACCTGCAGATGGAGCGCCGCACCATTCCCGGCGAAATGCCAGGTGCGGCCGGCAGGGAAGTCGACGAACTGTTGACGCGCCTGCGCAGCGAAGATCCCGACTTCAAGGCAGCAAGTAAAGTGATGTTCGCCCGATCGCCGTACGAGATCGGCGCCGATCACGAATTGCCGAAGGCGATGTTGCGATCGGCAGGCAATGGCACATCGTCAATCGGGATGAGTTTTTGGACTGATGCTGCCGTGCTCGGCGACGCCGGCATCCCGTCGATCCTCTACGGACCAACCGGCGCCGGCCTCCACAGCGTCGAAGAATGGGTGGACGCCAAATCGGTGACGACGTGCCGCGACGCGCTCGTGAGTCTTGCTCGCGACTGGTGCCGCTAGCGCAGGCGGGTCTGAAGACCCGCCTCTACAAATCATTCGGGCGAACTAAAGTTCGCCCCTACGATCGCAACTGGGAACTGGCAACTGGAAACTGGCAACTACGAGTTTCAGTTATCCCTTGTCGCTGAGTATCCCGCGTAGTACGAACGCGACATTGGCTGGTCGCTCCCCCAGTCTCCGCATGAAGTACGGATACCACTGCTTGCCGAACGGCACGTAGACGCGCACGCGGTAGCCTTCCTTCACGAGCGCCGTCTGTAAATCGCGCCGGATGCCGTAGAGCATCTGGAATTCGAAGCGATCGTTCGCGTAGCCCTTGCTCTTCGCGTATGCCTTCGTCGCATCGATCATGACCGGATCGTGCGTCGCGATCGCGGGGTAGGTGCCTTCGTCGAGCAGTGTCTGCATCAGGTCGACGAATGCGCCGTCGACTTCACTCTTCTTCTGATACGCGACCGCCTTCGGTTCCTTATACGCGCCCTTGACCAGCCGCACGCGCACGCCGTGGACGTTGAGCTTCCTGACGTCGTCAGCGGATCGCTTCAGGTACGACTGGATGACCGTCCCGATATTCGTGTGCCCCTGCCGCCACAACGTGTCGAGAATCTCGAGCGTCGCGTCGGTGTACGGCGAGTTCTCCATGTCGATGCGCACGAAAAACCCGTGCGCGTCGGCCGGCTCCAGGATGCGCCGCATGTTGTCGACCGCCGTGGCCTTGTCGACGTCGAGCCCGAGTTGCGTCAGCTTGAGCGAGATGTTCCGCTCGATGCCGGAGGCGACAATCACGGCGAGGATGAGCAGGTAGTCGTTGGCCGCCTTCGATGCGGCCGCGGCGCTCGATACGCTCTCACCGAGATAATCGAGCGACAGGTTCAGGCCCTTCGCGGGCAGATCCTTGACGCAGTCGACCGCTTCGTCGATTGTCTCCCCCGCGATGAAGCGGCGCGCGAAGCCCGACCCGGACGCCATCCCGTACTTCGACGCGAGCTGTTGCAGCGTGGGGATTTGCGCGAGTCCGTGAAATAGGGCCTTTGAAGTTGCGTCGAGCATCTAATGAGTCGAACTTGGGGGCGAGAGCAAATGGGCGAGCGAGCGGCCGTAGTAGCGGAGCACGTTTCGCTCACGCACCCGGTAGCGGCCCTTCTCGACCACGATGATGTTGCGCGTGGCCAGCGGCTCGGTGGCGGCCTCCAGCACTTCTTCCGCCGAATTCACGCTCAGGTTGGCGTTGACCGATCGCAGCGTGTCGAGCACGCCGTCGATGCGTCCTTTCAGTTCGGCGCGCGTCGCCGACCGCGTCATCGCCGCGGCCAGCACCGCCGTGGGCACTTGTTTTCCGCATCGATGCCGTCGATGGCGATCGGCTTGCCAAACGTCACGAAGGCGCGGCTCCGATAGCCGACCGCGTAGCGCACCAGCTCGGCGATCTCCCGGCTGAACGCCTTCTGGCGGCGTTTCACCTTCTGCCGTGCGATCACGTGATCTTCGAGCACGAGATCGTACGACACCGCAACCGGCACCAGCGTCAGGCCCTTGATGCCGGCGTCGAGGCACGCGCTGATCAGCCCCGACTTCATTGGCTTCAACTCGCCGCTGTAGCTGCGGCCGCCTTCCGGATAGACGAACAGGTCGTGCTTGTGCAGCAGCTCGCTCACGTACGCCTTGAGCGTGATCAGGTACGCAGGATCCTTGGTGTTGCGTCGAATCGGCAGCGCTCCGGTCACATGCTTGTGAATCAATCCCAGCGGCCCGCCGAACAGGTTGATGCCGGCGGCGATGATCGGCGGCCTGATCCCCGCATCGTCCAGGACCAGCGGCTCGACGAGATAGTCGATGTGGCTGCGATGATTCGACGCGTAGACGACGCGCCCCTTCTTGGCGGCGTCGACCGCGAGCGCCTGATTCTCGCCGACGCGCTCGATCTTTCTCAGGATCGGATAGAGCGGGTATTCGAGCGCGCGATACAACTCGTAGCGCTGCGTCGTCTGCAGCTCATCGAGGTAGGCCAGCACCTTGGTGCGCGCCTCAACGCTCGACAGGCCGTGGCTGCCTTCGAGAAAACGCGCGACATCCTCACGGGCGAGCACGGCGTCGGCGATGGTATCGGGAGGCATTGGTGATCTTGTGAGGGTCCGCCTTCAGGCGGACCGCCGTGTCACCGAGAGTTTAACTCTTCGCAGATTGCATCCGCAAAGGAAGTCGTCGAGGCCGATCCTCCGAGATCCGGCGTTACGTGCCCGGATGCGAGCACCTTCTTCAGTGCGACGACGATCGCGTCGGCTTTCTGGTCTTCATGCAGGTGTTGCAGCATCAACACCGCCGACAGCAGCAGCGCCGTTGGATTCGCAATGTCACGGCCCGCGATGTCCGGTGCAGTGCCGTGCACCGCTTCGAACACGCCGACGCCGTTCTCACCGAGATTCGCCGCCGGCACGACGCCGAGTCCGCCGACGAGTCCCGCGCAGAGATCCGACACGATGTCGCCGTAGAGATTCGGCAGCAGCATCACGTCGACCCGCTCCGGGTGCATCACCAGGTGCATGCACGCCGCGTCGACGATGCGATCGTCGAATTCGATGTCGGGATACCTCGCCGCGACCTTCCGCGCGCAGTCGAGGAACAGGCCGTCGCTGAGCTTCATGATGTTGGCCTTGTGCACGGCGGTGACCTTCTTCCGTCCGCGCCGCCGCGCATGCTCGAACGCGAACTCCGCGATCCGCGTCGACGCCTTGTCGGTGATGATCTTCAGGCTTTCGACGACGCCGGGCACGACGGTGTGCTCGAGGCCGGCGTACAGATCTTCCGTGTTCTCGCGCACGATCACCAGGTCGACGCCGGTGTATCGCGACTTGACCGAAGGCAGGTTCGAGACCGGCCGCAGGTTGGCGTAGAGATCGAGCGCCTGGCGCAGGCCGACGTTGACGCTGGTGAAGCCCTTGCCGATCGGCGTCGTGATCGGACCCTTCAAGGCGATCTTGTTCTTCGCGATCGAATCGAGCAGCGGCTGTGGCAGCGTCGTGCCGTGTTCCTTCACCGCCTCGGCGCCGGCGGAAAACGATTCCCACTCCGGCGTGAATCCCGATGCTTCGAGCACGCGCACCACCGCGCGCGTCACTTCCGGCCCGATGCCGTCACCGGGGATAAGTGTGATTGTCCGAGATGCGGGCATTTGTATTTCGCCGATAGCTGAGAGCCGAAAGCCGATCGCTATTCGCGAGACTCCCAGAAGCACAAGGCGAGCCCCCCAATGGCGGTAATCGAGAAAAGAATCGTCGAGAGTCCGTGGAGGCGATCGAACTCCACGCGGCGCGCATCCGTTTCAGCCAGCGCGCTGACCGGTCCCTTCACCGACGCCTGGATCGCGTTGACCCGAGGGATGATGAAGAAGCCGATCGCGAACATCATCACGAGCATCGTGACCATGATGCCGACACGCACGCCGTACTTGAGCGGCCGCGCGCCGAGCAGCCGGTGCAGCGTCAGCGTGACGAACATGACCGCGCCCGCCGCATACGACAGCCACGTCAGGCGCAACAGCACTTCGCCGAACACCTGCCCGGCGAGCACGCGCCCCTCGGATTCGTTCCAGGCCTGCAACACGCCGAAAACCGCCGGCGCCACGAGCGCGCCGGCCGCAATCAGGCCGCCCACCCACACCACCAGCGCCACGACATAGAGGTAGCGCAACAAGACCATCTCTCCATTTTACTGATAAACTTTTGCTTTTCCGGCTTCCCGCATATTTCGTTGGAGAGATTGAGACCGTGACCGAAACTCGCGCAGCGCATGATTCGCTTCGGCGGTTGTCCGAGGAACAGCAGGCTCGGAACGCGGCGTTGGTGAAGGACACGCCGACCCTGGGCGATCGGGTGCGCTCCGAGGTGCTGCCCTTCGCCCTCGACCTCCGCGCCGGCGCGCTGAGCGACGCGCAGAACACCGCGCTGGCGGCGCTCGAGAAGACCGCGGCGAGAATCGCGATTGAATCGCTGATCTCCCTCGCCAAGGTCAACGACATCGATCATCTCGGCGGCGGACTCGAGCTGATCGGCCCGCTGCTGATGACGCTCGGCGTCGTCGACTACAAGGGCCGCCAGTTTTCGATCGAGCACGGCCATACCAGCATTGGTTATTACGGCGCGCTCTCCGCGCTCGGATTCCTGCCGCGCGAGCGCGTCATCGACAAGTTCCGCCGCAGCCTCGACATCGCCGGTCACGTCCTGTGGGTGCCCGGCGGCACGCCGCTCGGCTCGGGCCGTCTTGGCATCGCGATCCCGGTCACCGCGGGATGGTCGCTCGGCCTCAAGGCCGCGCATGGCGCCGACACGTTCGTGGTGTGCCACACCGGTGACGCCGGATGGATTTCCGGCCAGGCGCTGAATGGCATGATCGCCGCCAGCCTGCACGGCGCGCCGATGACGATGGTGATGCATCGCAACGGCATCCAGCTGTCGGGCACGACCGCGCAGATCATGAGCAAGGATGCGCGGCCGATCGTGTCGAGCCTCGGCATCGAGGTCCTCGAGATCCCGTCGCTGCACGATCGCCCGCAGTTGTTCAAGGCCTACGCGCGCGCGTATGAACTGGCGCAGAACGGCAAGCCGTCGCTGATCTATCCGGTGGGCTTCCAGAATCAAACGGTCGCGGACTTCGCCAGCCGTTACGGCATTCAGCACGAGGCGGAGCATTTCGCCGCGAAGAACAACGTCCCGCTCGATCGAAAAGTGCAGGTTCCGGGCTCGCTCATGAGCTATCGCGATCCGCACGCGATGCTCGAGTGCCTCTTCTACGTCAACGGATTGCCCGGCGGTGAAGCGCATCATGACGGCGGCATGAAGGGCCGCGATCACGCCGCGGTGCTCGCCAACCCGATGCTGCAGCTATCGGCGGAAGAGAACGCCGCGCTCGAGGGCCTGCGCAAGCAGCCGAAGCGCGTGGTCGATCAGTCCGCGCGGCCGAAGAAGGGCTCGCCGAACCTGCTGCTCGATCGTGCCGACGTCGCCGACATCGCGTTGCCCGGTACGGATAAGTCGGTCAGCCCCCGCGCCGGCTCGGAGGCCGCGTATGCCGCGGTCGCCAAGAAGCACGCGTCACGCTGCTTCTTCGTGTCGTGCGATCTGAATCCCTCGACGAAACTCGGCAAGGCGGCGGCGCTCGTGCCGCCCGGCCACGCCATCGAGTTGAGCATCCAGGAACAGGTCGCCACGCTCGTCACCGATGGCCTGTCGTACGTCGCCGACCAGCCGCAGATCAACGTCTTCGCCACGTTCGCGGCGTTCATCGAAGGCATCGCGCGCGAGGGCTTCGAGTTCTGGCGCTACCAGCGCAATCTCAACGGCGTGAACGAAGGCCTCAACGTGATCATGCACCTCTCGCACGTCGGCGCCTGCACCGGCCGCGATCACTTCTCGGGCTGGAGCCTCGACTGGGTCAACCTCTCGCTCGGCTACCTGCCGTTGCTGCATCGCTGCTACGCGCCGGCTGACGCGCGCGCCGCCTTCATCGCGGTTCGCGACGCCGCCGCGCACTTCGGCGGCCACATCGTCGCCATCCCGCGCGACACGTTGCCGGTCCTCACCAAGCAGGGCAGCAAGGATCCGCTGTGGCAGGGCACGGACGCCTGGACGCCGGCCACCGAAATGCGCACGCATCCAAACGCGAAGTCGGTGATCCTTGGCCTGGGTGCGCCGTCGTATCTGGCCGCTTCCGCCGCTGAAAAGGCCACGGCCGAAGGCGTGCCGACCGACGCGTACGTGATCAACGGATTTCCACTCGCCGACGACTTCTTCGAAGGCATCGCCTCGCGTTACACGCACGTGCTGACGATCGAAGACGGCCTGATCGGCACGCCCGAATCGGGCCTGCAAGGCTTTGCGGGACTCGCCGCGTCGCATCTGCAGAGTGCCGGCGTAGTGATGCATCATTTCGGCATCGTCGATCCGTCCGTGGCGCCGTCGGAATCGTTTCTCGAGCTCTGGGAGCATTTCGGCATGACCGAAGCGCACCTGCTCCAGGCGCTGTTACACAAGGACTGAACGTGAAGCGCATTGCCTTCTGCTTTCTGCCTTTTGCCTTTTGCCTTTCGATATCGACCCACGCCCAGGTAACTGTGGGCGTGCAGGAGGCAGCCTGGGCTCCCGACGCAAAGCGCATCGCCGTCTCGTATCTCGATCGCATCTGGACGATGACGCCGGAGGGCAAGCAGGCGAAGGCCGTGACGACGACGGAGGGTCTGACGATCGAGCGCGAGCCGGCCTGGTCGCCCGATGGCAATCGCATCGCGTTTGCCGCCGATCGTGGCGACGGCTTCGACATCTTTGTTGTGACGATCAAGAACGGCTCCGCCGGCGGCGCCCCGGTCGCGGCGACGCAGATGGGTGGCGATGAGCGCTGGCCGTCGTGGACCGCCGACGGCCGCCTGGTGTTTTCGCATCGCGATGCGCGTCCCGCCGGCAAGAACGGCGACCCGAGCCTGCAGTACGACATCTACCTCGCGACGCCGCTGCCCGGTTCAGAGTCGTGGCAGACGCCGGTGCCGCTGACCGAGACCGAAGACAGCGAAACGTATCCGCGCGTCTCGCCGGACGGCTTGAAGGTCGCGTTCATTTCCGAGCGCGACTCCGAGGACGATCTCGATCTGTGGTGGATGCCGGTACCCGCCGCCGCAATCGCCAAGCCCATTCCGCTCGGGGCCCGTCCGCCGAAACCGGTGTCGTCGTCGGTGCCATCAGCGGGCACCGATGGCAAGCCGCTGCGCGCGAATCGCATCACGCGCGTGCGCGGCCACGAAGCGTATCCGTCGTGGGCGCCCGACAACTCACGCGTGGCGTTCTACGCGGTTCGCGAAGGCATTGGATCCGTCTGGGTCGCGAACGCGGAACCGCCGCGCCCTGAGCCCACTGAAGATCTGATCCCACGCGCCAAGCCCGCCGCGCAGCCGCAATTGGTGTCCCGACGTGGCGGTGCGCCTGCGTGGTCGCCGGACGGAAAGACATTGCTGGTGACAGGTCTCCCGGATCCCGAGCCTGTCTACAACGGCAATCCGCTTCGCAACGAAACCGAGGCGCCACCTCTGTTCGCGTTGAACGCCGCCTTCCAGCTGTGGCGCGTCGCAGCACCGCTGCCGGTGCATGAGGAGGGCGGCGCGGTGCCGGCCGAGATCGCGCCGTCGCCGGCGCTGTTCGGCGCGATGTTCGATCGCGTCTGGACGACGCTGAAGTCGCTGTATTACTCGTCGGGGTCAACGGGCGAGCAGTGGGCGAGCGCGCGCGACAAGTTCCGTCCGCGCGCGACGGCCGCGAAGAACGACGCCGACCTCGAGACCGTGATCGATGAGATGGTCGCGGCGCAGCCCTGATCGTCTCCGGACATCCGCTCGCATCGGAAGCCGGCCGCCTCGCCTTCGAAAAAGGCGGCAACGTCGTCGACGCGATGATCGCCGTGTCGTTCGCGCTCGGTGTGGTCGAGCCCGAAGCATCCGGTGTCGGCGGCGATGGATCGGCGGTCCTCTATCTCAAGGGGATGAAGAAGCCGACGACCATCGACTACAAGGACATGACGCCGATCAAGGCGACGCCCGACAATCCGCAGATGGTGCAGGACGGCCGCATCGTCGCCGACGGGCCCGCCGCCGCAAACATTCCCGGCGTCGTTGCCGGCCTCGACTATCTCTATCGCAACTACGGCAGCGGCAAGGTGAAGTGGGAAGATCTCGTCGCGCCGGCGATCACGCTCGCGGACGACGGCTTCATCCTCGACGAGGGTCTGCCGTCGAGCATCGCCGAAGGCCGCCGCTTCCTCGACAAGTGGCCGGAGGCGAAGAAGATCTACCTGCCGAACGGCAAGGTGCCGCGCCCGGGTGATCGATTCTTCAACAAGGACTACGCGACGACGCTGCGCGACATCCAGAAGGGCGGCGCCGACGCGTTCTACAAAGGCGAGATCGCGAAGAAGATCGCCGCCGACATGGCAGAGAACGGCGGCATCCTCACGTTTGCCGATCTCGCGCAGTATCGTGCGATCGAACGCGCGCCGATCGCGGGGCACTATCGCGGTCACACGCTATATGCCGGCGGCCCGCCGCTGTCGACCGGCATTCAGCTGTTCGAATCGCTGCACGTGCTCGAGAACTATCAGCCGAAGGCGGGCGCGCGCGGCTCGACCGATCCCGACTATCTCCACTATTTGATCGAATCGTGGAAAGTGCGCGATCCACTTCGCCGCGTCGCCGATCCGGAACGCTGGCCCGTCGATTTCGAAGAGCACCTGACCGACGAGCACGCGAAGAAGCTGTTCGCGAAGATCGATGCGAAGAAAGCGTCGCGCTACGAACGCACGCCTCCGGACGACGCGCCGACGACGCCGACGGCACCCACGCCGCGTATCAGCACCGGTACGACGTCGTTTGCCGTCGCCGATGCCGACGGCAACATGATCGCGGTGACGCAGACGCTGAGCACGTGGGGCGGGACGTTCTACGTCTCGAAGGGGCTGGGCTTCCTCTACAACAATCACCTGCGATCGAACCGCATGACCGCGGGCGCGTACGGCAGCCTGGTGCCGTTGATGCGATCGTCAACGTCCGCCGTGCCGACGCTGGTGTTCGAGAAGAAGGCGAGCGGCGAGGAAGTGCCGAAGCTGGCCGTGGGCTGCGCCGGCAACGCGTGGATTCCGTTGTCGGTCTACAACATCATCACCGGCGTCATCGACGGCAAACTGGGCGCGCAGGCCGCAATCGAAGCGCCGCGCTTCCTGCCCGGCCGCGATCCCGCCGATCCGCTCGAGAATGGCGAGCGCATCGAGGTCGAAGATCGTTTCCCGCGCCCGTTGCTGACCAACCTGATCGATCGCGGCCACAAGTTCCAGAAGATCGGCCGCAAGGGCGAGGTCCGCTACGGCTATGCCGCGGCGATCACCGTCGACATGGCCGCGCGCAAGGTCGAAGGCGGCGCCGAGCCGCGCCGCGCCCACGCCGCCGTTCCAGTAACCAGAAATTCGTCGACGACATCACAGTAGCGATCACCATGAGCCTCATCGATCCAGGAAAGAAAGCGCCGGCATTTTCGTTGCCGGATCAGGAAGGCAAGAAGCACTCGCTCGCCGATTACGAAGGCCAGCCCGTCGTCCTGTATTTCTATCCGAAGGACGACACGCCGGGCTGCACCATGGAATCCTGCGCATTCCAGGACAACCTGCCGAAGTTCAAGAAGAGCAAGGCGGCGGTGCTCGGCATGAGCGTGCTCGACTCCGCGAGCAAGGCGAAGTTCGCCGACAAGCACGGCCTCAAGTTCCCGCTCCTTGCCGACGAAGATCACGCGGTGATCGAGAAGTACGGCGTGTGGCAGGAGAAGTCGATGTACGGCAAGAAGTACATGGGCGTCGCGCGCACCACCTACCTGATTGGTCCTGACGGCAAGGTCGTGAAGCGTTGGGACGGCGTGAAGGTCGACGGCCACGCCGAGGAAGTGCTTGCCGCAGTCCAGCAGCTCTGAGATTCGCTTACACGTCGCGGGCATGGATTGCGCCGATGAAGCGGCGCTGATCCGGCGCGCGCTCGCGAAGCCGGGCATCGGGTCCCTGAATTTCGATCTCGTCGGCCGGCGTGTCGACGTCACCTTCAATCCAGAATCAATCTCCGCCGCGGCCATTCTCGACGCCGTCACCGCGACCGGCCTCGCCGCGCATCCGCACCAGGCGGGCGATCTCGTCGGCGACGATCACCACGCGCACGACCATCATCACCTGACGGCGCGGTGGTGGGCGTTCGCGAGCGGAGCCCTGCTGCTCGCCGGCTGGATCATCGACGGCGTCTACGCCGACAGCTGGACCGAGGCGGTGTTCGGCCGCCACGGCGAGCATCTCGAGCATGCGCATCATCCGTACGCGGCGATCGCCTATGGCATCGCGACGTTCGCCGGCCTGTGGCCGATGATTCCGCGCGCGATCACCTCGCTGCGCTTCGGCCGCCTCGACATGCACGTGCTGGTCTGCATCTCGGCCATCGGTGCCGCGGCGATCGGGCAGTGGGCCGAGGCTGCCGCCGTGGCGTTCCTGTTTGCGATCGCCCACTTGATGGAAGCGTGGAGCATCGAGAAAGCCCGTCACGCGGTGAGCGCGCTGGTTGGCCACGAGCCCGGGTGGGGCGATGACAGCGGTCACGAAGCGGCGCCGGTGGAGCGATGGATTGAGAGGTTCGCGGCGGTCTACACGCCGGTCGTCACCTTCGCCGCGATCGCGGTTGTGATGGTACCGCCATTGTTCCTGTTTTTCTGGACCGGCCTCCGGCCGGTCGATGGGCTGTGGGGCGTGTGGTTCTATCGCGGCTTGATCTTCCTGGTGCTCGCATGCCCATGCGCGCTCGTCATCTCGACGCCCGTCACCGTCGTCGCCGCGCTGACCTCGGCCGCCCGTCGGGGCGTGCTCTTCAAGGGCGGCGCGCCGCTCGAGCGCGTCGCCACGGCGAAGTCGCCGACGCTGCAAGCGGTGCATGAAGCCGGCGTCAACGTGCAGTGCAGGACGAGCCCGAAGTCGCTCGATCGGATCGACGTCGTGCTGACGTGCGATCACGATGAGGACATCGCGTTTCTGGTGAGTCACTCGAAGCGCGCGATGCGTGTGATCAGGCAGAACGTGACGCTCGCGCTGACGACCAAGCTCGCGGTCCTCGTGGCGGCTGTGCTTGGCGGTGCGCCGCTGTGGCTGGCCGTCGTCGCCGACACCGGCGCGACCGTGGCCGTAACGCTGAACGGCTTGAGATTACTTCGCGCAACCCCGATCCCCGATCCCTGATCCCTGATCCCCGATCCCTGATCCCTGATCCGCGTGTATGCTTGCACGGCATGACCTGGCTCGGCTGGCTCGGCATCGTCGTTCTGATCGTCGCGATTGCCGCCGTGACCGGCATCAAGCCCAAGGGCACGCGCCACGTCGCGCGTACGAGCCTGATGAGCGGCGCCCGTCTCGTGCTGATCGTCATCCTCATCATCGTTGTCTATCTCGCTTACCGTGCGCGTTCGGGCGGTTAGCGTCTATCTCGTCACGCACTTCACAAGGAGATCAGAATGGCGGTCAACCTGCAAAAGAACATGGGAATGATGGCGCTGGCGATCTGGCTGATTCTCTACGGGCTCACTGGGCTGGTCGGCTTCGTCATGCCGGGTCCGGTGCTGCCGGTGCTCGGGTTGCTCGCCGGGATCCTGATTCTCGTCGGACGCTGATCAGGGATCAGGGATCAGGGATCAGGGCGGCGTCGTTTCAGACTTTTGGTTAGTCCGTTCATCATGCGGCCGACCTCACTTGCCATCGATAGCAGTGGTGCGATCTTGTCTTCGGTCGCGTACCTCTTTTTCAACGCGACCTTCAACTGCGTCTTGAGCTCCGCCTCAGAGCCGAGTGCGATGCTCAGGTGATTGATGTAAACCCGAGTCGGCCGCGCCCAGCCCTCGGCGATATTGAAGGGAATCGAGGTTGAGGAACGGCGAAGTTGCGACGCCAACTCATATTTCTCGCTCGGCGGC